>OLQD01000332.1_pt1 | contig 45929 bp, 45 predicted proteins | sample 1672841 | NCBI WGS metagenome assembly OLQD01 (sample SAMEA3136729, study PRJEB25190) | human gut metagenome | biome: human gut; feature: human-associated habitat; material: faeces | place: Austria | collected 2013 | reverse complement strand
AGCATCTTGATTCTATGGTGATAGGTCAAGGCCATACCATTATGGCTGGGTATATCCCAGAAGCAGTGGGAGCCCAGACTTTCTCCGAGAATTATTACAAATGGAAGAATCCTACACCGGACACCATTGCTCAATTTGGATTTTGGGGAGGGGATATAGATTATAATACCTATTACCCTAACCTGGATAAATCGGAATTAACTCCAAAGGGTGAAGAGTTTATCGAACCTATGTTCCGATTACTTTCGGAAACAATCGTATCGAAAAATTGGAATCCTACAGACTTCGGTCAGAATGGAGTACTAAAGGCTTCTATGAAGATGTTGCTTGGTCAAACAGTAAACTGTGACCATGAAACCAACATCGGTAATGCTATTGGTGCTGTATCACAAGTAATGTGGCAGGAATCCTATAAAGACGGTAGCTTTACTATACCCGCTGGTATCAACGGTATTCTGAAAATCGATGGTAAGGCAAACCCAAGAATTGCTAGAGGCATCCTTATGGAACCTCCTTCAATTCATAGTAATTCAGTTACTGTACAATTTAAGTGGGATAAATCCCATCCCCAAATGGAAGATAACGAATTTTATCAGAAACTGGGTACTTATGACTCTAAGGGAGTTATGGTACGTAGAATTGTTACTGAAATTGTTCGTTACCTTGAGACCTCACTAGTTTCACATGGTGCTGATTCATTTGCCCAGAAAATTGGTTCGGATGGTAAAATCATTAACCCAACCTTTGCCAAAAGAACTTGGGCATCTTATGAAGAATACAGAGATGATAAATCGAAGCAATACTTCTTTACTGATTATAAATCAGATTTAACATCATATCAAGAAAAGAACGATACTCAGGGTTCTTTTAATGATAATGATGCCAAGGATAATCATTCAAATAAAAATAACATGAACGAAGAATTACTAAAATTTCTTGAAAGCCTTTTCGGGGATAACATGCTTACCCTGGAAGAAGGTAAAGAGATGAATCAGGAAAATGTAATTGCCTGCATTCAGACTTTGGTATCATCCAGAAACGAATTGCAAACTTCGGTAGATAATCTTACTACAGAGAAAACTTCTCTTACGGAACAGATTACCAACTTGAATGCCGAAGTAGCTAACTTGAAGGAAATGGCAACCGTAGGAAAGAATCACATTGCTTCTCTACGTGAAAATGCCGTAGAAACCTACAAGAAGTTAATGGGTGATAAGGTAGATGAGACAATCGTTACGATGCTCAATGCCGAGACTACTGGTATTACTACTCTTATTTCCTTGACCAAGGATTACCAAGCTCGCTTGGAAGAGAAGTTCCCTCTCACTTGCTCAAAATGTGGTTCTAAGGACGTCAACCGTGCTTCCTCAATTGCTGAGGATGATACCAAGGGTAAAACTGGAACCCAGGGTACTGATACCCAACGGAATTCAGAATCTCCGAGTACTAAGAATGTAATCGATAACTTGTATCGAAACAAAATCAAATAACTAAATAAATAATCCGCGTTATGGAAAAAACTAAAATCGTAAACGACCCTCAGCAACTTACTCTCTTTGGGGAAAGAACCCCGAGAGCGGTGATTTACAAAAGTGAGTCACACAAATTGCACCAGGCTTTCAGTGTTAAAGCTGGAGAGAAAATCGTACAGGGTATGCCAGTGGCTTTGAATGAAGAAGGTTTGATTTACCCTTGCACTGATACAGATACTCAAGTTTATTTGGGTGTAGCAGTAACGGATAACGTTAACCCTGCTTATCAACCTCAAAGAGATTTCCCGGTAGAGGTAACAGTAGCTATGGAAGGTTACATGATTTGTAACTGGGTATCAAACGAAAATATCAAAGCTGGCTATGTAACTCCCAATGGAAAATTGCTTAACGATAGATTCGTAAAAGCTAACCAAACAACTTCAACCCAGTTCATTGCCCTTAATCCAGCAGAAGAGGCAAATGAGGTAATTCAAGTACTCATCAAATAAGAGAAAAGAAGTTATGGAAAATAAAATAGATATTACAAAGTTGAAGGCTCAGGATTTTATGAATGAGCTGCCGGAAATGGTAAGAAGCTTGGAAGCTGTTCGTTCCGGTTCACAGGACAAGAAGCCTGTAGAGGTAACTTTTGGAGAATTGGTTACCGGTAAATGGGGTATTTCAGAAGATGAACTTTTTGAAAAGATGGGCATCAATCCAAAAGTGGACACGATGCAGAACATCTTTACAATGCCCCAACAGAATATTCGTTGGATTGTTCCGGAAATCATTCGTGCTGCTATCACATTGGGTATGCGCCAGGCTCCGTTCTATCCGAATATCATTGCATCTGACCAACCAATCAATGGTTTGCAAGCAATCATGCCGATGGTTAACATGTCGGATGCTGCTCCTGCAAAGGTTAATGAGGCAGAAACTATCCCATTGGGTGATGTTAGCTTCGGACAGAAATCGGTTAGCCTCTTCAAAATCGGAAAAGGTTTCAAACTTACTGATGAAGTTCGTAACTATGTTTCGCTCGATGTCTTGGGAATCTACCTTCGTGATTTTGGTGTTCAGTTGGGTTATGCTCTGGATACTCTGGCTATGGACGTTGCTATCAATGGTAACAACCCTGATGGCTCTGAGTCTGCCCCGGTAATCGGTGTATACGAAACAACTAATGGTATCACTTACAAAGACCTTCTGCATATTTGGGTACGTGCTGCTCGTATGGGACGTAACTTCCAAACTATGATTGGTGGTGAAGACCAGGCAATCGAAATGCTGAACTTGCCGGAATTCAAGGAACGTCATTCTGGTACAACTGAAGCTACCCTGAATGTTAAGTCTCCTGTTCCCAAGAATGCTGACTTCTACATTCACCCGGGTACACCCGACCAACAGTTGCTGTTGATTGATACATCTGCTGCCTTGATTAAGCTTACTGCTCGTCAGTTGATGCTTGAATCTGAAAGAATCGTTTCTAACCAGACTCAGGCAATCTATGCAAGCTTGACTACTGGCTTCTCTAAGATGTACCAGGATGCAACTCTGTTGCTGGCTGCTGACAAGAAGTTCTCAGAATTTAGATTCCCCGAGTTCATGAACGTAGACCCATATTTGATGGTTAACCTAGAATAATAAGGGACGCCCGGTTTCATCTATATAAATTCCCTGAGAGGGTAGGTAACTAAAAAGACCTATCCTCTCTTTAATCATTTTTAAATCTTAGGAAATATGGCTAAAGATAAATATACAGTAACTGTGGGACCAAGAGCTTACAGTTTTCATGACCAATCAACTGGTATTACCGTTTGTAGAGGAGAAGACAAGGAACTCTCTCGTCGTCAATTCCGTGCACCAAAGATTCAGAAGGCAATTGCCTCTGGCCATCTGATTATCATTGCTGATAAATCAGAAATCGAAAAGTATTCAGAGGCCGACATCGAAAAGTTGGATAAGAGACTGAATGCTCAGTTCAAGAAAGGCATGACTCTTGAAAAACTTGCAAAGGGCTATTCCCTGGAAGAACTGAAACTGGTAGCAGGTCTTCATGAAATCGTTGCCGAGAAAGATGATACAGTAGAAACACTTATTCAGGCTTTGCTGGAAGAATTCGAATCCTCTTCTAAAGGGTAATATATGAAAATTACATAAGACAGACTAATATGAATAACAATCTGGACTTTTTGTACGTTACGTCAGGTCTGGAAGTTTCATTCAGAGTCATATCCAAAGTCCCGGCCAAATCCATTTTTGACTGGGACTTTGGCGATGATAAGGGAGAGGTTTTCAATGGTGGAAGACATGTTTCCTATTCTTATGAAACTCCCGGTTTCTATACAGTAACCCTACATGTAACCAACTCGAATGGTTTAGATATCACCGTAGATAAGACTCTGGTAGTTTGTGATTATGGGCATACGGCATTAGCCGATACAATATATAATTTAATCGACCACTATATTCCTTCAGAGATATCAGAGGGAATGACCAGGGAAGATAAATCTATCTACATCACCAAATGGCAATATTATATTGGTCCTCTAGTAAATCACCAAATTCCTGCAGATAAGTATACTGATGAATTATGGTATGAAGCACTAGAAAACCAATTAATAATGGAATTGGCAGCATGGGACTTTCTCAATGTGAAGATACTTAATCTATTAACAAGTACTTCAGAATACCTAAGTCAATTAACTTCTACCAAAGAACAAACTGGTGATGGTACTTCTAAACCCGAACTTGCCCGAGGTGATAGGATAAAACAAATCACTACTGGGCCTACTGAAGTGCAATATTATGATATCTTGGCAGATGCTACAAGTTCCCTATGGAAAACACTTTCTCAAGCAATGCAACCAGGTGGATTAATAGATGAATTAAGGAAGAACCTTTGTATGTTAGCTTCACGATTGGAAATCTACTTACCGTTCTGTGATGAAGTATTTAGAACCGTAGTCCCAAAAGTAGTTAACAGAAGGCAACCTGGAGTATTAGATGGGCCAAATCCAAGTGCTCCAGTGAAAGGTAGTAAGAAATCAATTCTAACTAAGTTATGACAAAAGAACCCTGGAGAATGGTAAAGAACCGCTCTTGGGATAGATACAAGAAAATTATCACTGACTTCTTAGATTGGGATGCTGGTAGGCAATCCATAACCTGGGCCAAACATGTTAATCAGCTTCTCAGTCATGCCGAAGACAGTATACCTAAATATTATAACATCCAAATCGAGGCATTATGTTACTACAATGCTTTCAGAAACTGGCCTATCAATAAGGCAACTATTTCAGGAGAATTGGATGATGAAAACTTATCAATACTAATTTCTAAATCTTATATAGAACAAATCGGTTATCTTACACCGGAAGGTTATTGGGATTTTAATTGGGAACAAGATAGGTTTGTAATTAATGGTATAACGTATAAGCCTTCTGGAGATACTCAGACTGCTCAGGCAAAGGATGAGGCTTTAGTTTTCATGATTATCCTAAAGAGAGACCGAGATACCAAAGTTGAATTTGTAGAATAAAAATAAAGTATATGGCAAAGATGTTAGTACTGAGGTGGACACCAATTACTATAAACAGTGGAATTTGGTTTGATAGTAATCGGGTTATCCTCAATGGTACCTCTGGAGTTCATATTGAAATGAAAGGTAATGGCAATGATGTAACGGCATTTCAATCGATGACCGGAAACAAATTTGTCACCTGCTTTCAAGATTACTTCGGGGATATCTGGGATAAAATAATACCTCATCCTGGTATAGGCCAGGTAATAAAGTTCCGTGTAAATAGGCTTCCTGATTATGCTTGCATACGGGGAGATATTGAGGACGGTGGAGATGTAGACCCAGAAAATCCAGATGTACCAATGAATGCCTTCTGTGGTTCAGAGGGAGAACCATTCAGGGATATCGATTCTGAATTCTTACTGGGTCGTCAACGTGCAGTAATTAATCCTTAAATTTTATAAAATATGTATGTAAGTAAGTATTATACCTGCGAAGAAATAGACCAGCGGTTATTACAGGGTTACTATGATGACTTTGTTAAAGCTGGCTTTGGAGGAACTATAAATGAGTTCTGGGCCTTTGTACTTTCTATCAAGAATAAGGTAGATAAGAAAGAAGGATACGACTTATCGAAAAATGATTTTACCGATGAGTTGAAGGCTAAACTTGATGGCATCGAAGAACATGCAAATTATATCACTAAAGTTTCTCAGCTTGAGAATGATTTGAAATATCAAACCGAGGAAGAAGTTAAACAGATGATTAGTGATTTGGTTGATGGTGCTGATGATGCCCTTGATACTCTTAAAGAGTTGGCAGAAGCATTGGGCAATGACCCCAACTTTGCAACTACTATCACTAATAAATTAACCGACCTTCGTACTGCTTTAACCGAAGAGGTTAATCGTGCTAAGGAAGCCGAAGCTGCTCTGGGTGCTGCAGTAGCTGCAGTTCAGGATAACCTAGAATATGGGTTAGACCAAATCAATAAGAAGATTGATACCGTTAAGGCAGACTTAAAAGCTGAAATCGACCGAGTTGAGAAGAAGGTAGATAAGAATGCTGAAGACATCAAAGACCTTGAAGATAAGGTAAATCAAGGTAATGGTGAACTTGAGAAAGAACTCAAGGACCTTATTCAAAAGGAAAAAGATGAACGTATCGCTGCCGATAATGAGATTAAGGAAAGTGTAAATAACCTTAAGACTCTTCATATCAATGATAAGGCTGCACTCGAGGCAAAGATTGCTGAAGAAACTGCAAATCGTACCAATGCAGATACCGTACTGGATTCTAAGATTAATGAAGAAATCACTAATCGCCAGGCTGATACTTTAGCTCTTCAAGGTAAGATTGACCAAGAGAAGGTAGACCGTCATTCTGAGGACCAAGTTCTTCACAACGAAATCTCTAAAGAGGTAACAGACCGTACCAATGCAGACAATGCTCTTCAAGGTAAGATTGACCAGGAAGCTCAAGCACGTACTGCTGCAGACCAGGTATTACAGAACAATATAGATTCAGAGGCCACTACTCGTGCTGCTCAGGATTTAGTTCTCGAACACAAAATCGAGAATATAAAAGAGCAGGGTGTAGAAGACAAAGAACAATTGCTTAATGCTATTGCTGCCGAGGCTGCTGCTAGAGAAAAAGGTGATAAAGACCTTGATGCTAAGAAGGTAGATAAACGTGAAGGTTATTCTTTGACTAAGAACGACTTTACCGATATACTCAAAGCTAAATTGGATGGCATAGAAGAAAAGGCAAACTATATTACCCATCTCTCTCAGCTTATAAATGATGCCGGTTTCCAAACTGAAGAAGAAGTAAATGCTGCTATCCAAAAGATTATTGGTTCAGCACCAGAGGTACTTGATACTCTTAAGGAAATTGCTGATGCCCTTGGAAATGACCCCAACTTTGCAGCAACCATCACCAGGAAGTTGGCTGCAATTACAGAACAGGTTAACCAAGAAATCGAAGACCGTATTGCAGGAGACGAGGCAAACAGTGCTGAAGTAGCTGCTGAAGTTCAAGCTCGTAAGGATGCAGATACTGCCCTTGAAACTAAACTGAAAGAATACGTAGACAATGAGTCTGCTACTGGAGATGCTGCACTCGGAGTTGTAAGAGATAACCTTAATAAGGAAATCCAAGACCGTAAAGATGCCGATGCAGTAATTCAGGCTAACTTGGATAAGGAGATTGCCGAAAGAAAGACTGCTGATGAAGCATATACTCAAAGTCTGGCTAACGTTAACCAGCGTATCTCAGACTTGGCTTTGAGTATTCAAGAGTCTATCAATACTTTGCGTAATGAGCTTACTGAGCAGGTAAATGCCAATACTACGGCAATCGCTACTAATCAACATAATATAGAAAGAAATTCAGAGGCAATCACAAACTTAACTAAGACTGTAGGTGATAACTACAAGGAAGTTAAGGATATGATTAACGAAGAAATCGTTGACCGTACGAATGCCGACAGTGCTTTGAGTTCTCGTATCGATACTCTCAATATTGACCTTAATACTGAGAGTGTAGAAAGAAAAGCTGCAGACCAAGTTCTTCAGGTAAATTTGGATAAAGAAGTAGCAGACCGTACTGCAGCCGATAAATCTCTGAGTACTGAGTTCACAGCTAAATTAGATAATGCTAAGCAGGCTTTGGAATCCGAGGTGGCTAATCTTAACACTAAGCTTGAACAAGAAAAGGAAAATCGTATTGCCGGTGATAATGCTTTGGGAGTTCGTATTGATTCTCTAGAGGCAGGTAATACCGATGCTATGAATGAATTAAAAGCAAAGGTAAATGCTAATACTACTGCTATTAATGCAGAGAAAGACCGAGCAATTGCCAAAGAGACTTCTCTTGAGGCAAAGATTGATACCAACCTTCAGAACCATAAAGATGATATGGCGGGTATCAACCAAAATATACTTACCGAAAAGAATGACCGCTTAGCTGGTGATACTGAGTTGCAGAATAATATCGATAAGGAAGCTACAGAACGTGCTAACCAAGATACCCTTATCAATAATGCTTTGGCTCAAGAGAAGGCAGATAGAATTGCTGCTGACCAAGCCTTAGATTCTAAGAAGGTAGATAAGGTAGACGGTAAGGTACTTTCTTCAAATGACTTTACTGATTTACTCTTTGCTAAGTTGGATGGCATTGAGGAACATGCTAACTATATCACAAAGGTATCTGAATTGTTGAATGATTCGGATTTCCAAAATTCTGAACAAGTAGAGGCAGCTATCCAAAAGATTATTGGCTCTGCTCCAGAGGTACTTGATACTCTTAAGGAAATTGCTGATGCCCTTGGAAATGACCCCAACTTTGCAGCAACTATGACTGCTAAGCTTACTGAGTTGGGGAATAAGCTTGAAGCTGAAAAGAATCTGCGTGAACAAGGAGATAATACTCTGCAACAGACTTTCACTAACTTAAGTAATACTCTTACTACTACGGTAAATGAGTTGAGAACTTTCGTAACTGAAACTCGTACGGAGCTGTTAACTTCCTTGAATGCTACCAATGCTCTGGTAACTCAGAATGCTGCTAATATTCAACGTAATCTGGAATTGATTCAGGGTATTCAGGATAACATTAATGGTAACTATACTGCCATTACCGATTTGCTGAATAATGAAATCGCTGCTCGTAAGGCTGAGGATATTCGATTAGAAGCAAAGATTGACCAGAATACTTCTGACTTAAATACAGAGAGAGAGGAAAGAAAGGCCGCAGATAAAGTTCTCCAGGATAACATTGATGCAGAAGAAGCTGCCCGTATTGCTGCCGATACAGCTTTGGGTAAACGTATCGATAAAGAAATTCAGGACAGAACCGATGCTGATACTGCCTTAGATAATAAATTCACTAACATTACCGATGACCATGAAGAAAGACTGGTAGCTGAAGAAGGTACTTCTGATGCTTTGCCTGATACCATGGTTACCGATGTTAGTGCTGTAACAAGAACCGGTACCCAACTTTCTTTCAAGGTAAAGACTTCAACCAAGGATAATGCAAATAACCAATATGGTGAAGAAGTAGAAGCTACCAAGAACTTACTCCCGGTAACTCAAACTCTTGCAGGAGTTATGTCTGCCGCAGACAAGGTTAAGTTAGATGGGTTAGACCCAAATTCTTTAACTGATCTCTCTGCAGCTTCTGATGCTAATAAGGTAACAGTAACCGTAACTAAGGATAACGGTTTGAATGCTGATACTACCGAAACTTTCGATTTGCCTCAGGTATCGGCTACTAAGGCTGGTACGATGACTGCTAAGGATAAGGTTGAGTTAGATAGAATCTCTACGGCTAACTTTGCTCTTGGTGCAGTAACTCCCAATGAAACTACTGTTGGCATAGCTGCTACTAAGACCGTAGTTGAAGATGGTACAGTAGAACAGAATCCTATTACATTGCCTGCCTCTACTGCAGAGAAAGCTGGTGTACAAACTGCAGCAGATAAGAAGCTGTTTGATTCTATACCAGATAATATTATTATCTTATCTGGTGATAAACCAGTTGAGGTAGGTCAACAAAGCAGTCATGTTATTTTAACTCATAATTTCTCTTCTAAAAAAGAAGAGGGTATTTATACTCATGAGCCTGAAGATTATAAGACTACTTATATCCCAGCAGCTACTACAGAGAAAGCTGGTGTAATGACCGCCCAAGATAAAGTTAATCTGGATGAGACATTACCCAATGCTATTGCTCAAGAGGTTCAGGACCGTAAAGATGCTATCGAAGCTTTGGACGGTAAATCAGAAGCCGCTCTTGCTCAAGAAGTAGCTGATAGAAAAGCTGCAGATACTGCTTTAGATACCAAGTTTACTAAAGCTGTAAACGATGAAGCAACTGCTCGTACTTCTGCTGATACTGCATTGGGTGCAAGGATTGATAAAGAGATTGCTGATAGAACTGCGGCAGACACTGCCCTTGATAATAAACTGCAGAATAACATTAACACTCTAGAAGCTAAGCATGATGCCTTTGTAGCAACTAAGGGTAAGGCTGATGGCTTTGCTCCATTGGATGGGAATGGGTTAGTACCTGCTAACCATTTGCCTTCATATGTAGATGATGTACTTGAAGTATATGCTACCTATGATGTAAGCCCCACTGGAGGTCTTACTAATGTTCAATTGTATACGGATGCAGGTCACCAAACTCCCGTAGTTGGAGAATCTGGTAAGATTTATATAAATGTTGCCGATGGTGAACCTCCATACCAATTCCGTTGGTCAGGTACTAAATTCGTAGACAGTAATACTTCGTCTCTTATCATTGGGGAAATCGCAGGTACTGCTTTCGAAGGTAGTAGAGGTAAGCATCTTGAGGATGTGGTATCTAGCATGCCTAAAAATTTAATTAGTAAGGTTTCAATAGCTAACAAAAATAAGCGTAATATTATTATCTTATGTAACTATTCTGCTACGGATGGTCAAGGGCATTACATTGATAAACCCGATGGGATGGTAATCCCTCTAACTCCAGCCACTACTCAAGAAGCTGGTCTGATGGATGCCGATAGTGTAATAATGCTTAATCAAACCTTACCAGATGCTATTGAAGCTGAACAAGAGGCCCGTATTGCAAAAGATAATGCTCATGATAAGCTGATTAATAGTTTACCGAATGAAATAATGACGGTAATTAATAGAATTAACCCAGCTGCGGGTTATCTCATTCTAAAATATTTTAGATGGGTAAAGAATACTGAAGAAAGTTCATATGCTAGAGGTACTGATGTAGATATTAATATCCCTGCAGCAACCAAAACTGCTGCTGGTGTAATGACGGCATCCGATAAAACTAACCTGGATAATACGGTACAAGGCTTGGCAAATGAGATTACGGATAGAACCAATGCTATCAATTCTCTTCGTACAGAATTAAAAACTTACGTAGATGGATTGATTGACGATAAGGGTTCAGATATAACTGCCCTGGAAACTAAGGTAAATAATCACATTGCCAATAAATCTAATCCTCATACAGTTACTAAGGCTCAAGTTGGTTTGGGTAATGTTAACAATACATCGGATGCAGATAAACCAGTATCTACTGCTCAGGCTGCTGCTATTGCCAATGCTAAGGCTGCAGGTACTGCTGCTCAAACCTCTATCAATAACCATGCAGGTAGAAAGGATAATCCTCATACAGTAACTAGAGCTCAATTGGGATTGGCAACTACCGACCAGGTAGTATTTGCTAAGACTACTGCTCCTTCCGGTTTCTGGAAAGAGTCTTCAGATGTTCGACTCAAATCTAACATTAAGGATTTGAATCATACTCTAGAACAGATTTGCCAGATACCAACCAAGTCATTCGAAATGCTTGGTAAAGAGGACGAGGGAACTATTGCTCAGAACCTCGAAGGCTTAGGATTTGGTAAATATGTGGAAGAAGTTCCAGTAGAGAAATCTACGGTACCTAATCCAGAGGAATTCGAAACCTTGGAAATCAACGGAGAAGAATACGTACTCGTAAAACAAGTTAAATATCACAAGATGTCAACCTTGGCAATCGAGGGTGTTAAACTTCTCTATGATGAAATCAAGGCTTTAAAGGCAGAGATTCAGGAACTTAAAAACAAATAAATCTTATGGGAGAGATAGCAACCTGGAGTGCTGTTAAAAGTAAAGTAGGCCTTGGTAAGACAGGAAATGACTGTCCTACCAAGGCTGAATTGTTAGCACTCTCCCCTACAGGAACAGGGGAAAATTATGTGGGGTTGGAACTATCCAATGCCAGTTCCTATGGAAATAACGAAACAGTAAAGCTAGAGGATATTCATAAGGTAACCTATAAGTATACATTTACTTCTAGATACAGTAGTATAAGTTTTGGTGCTTTGGGTAACCCCAGCTCTTCTAATCAGGATTTTGGTTTTATTTCTACGAAACAGAAATATTGGGATGGAGTAGCTAATGGAGCTGAAGTTACTGTAAATTATACTATTAGTAATACACCTACATGGGTAACTAATCACGGTAATCAAGTACCTCCTTGGACTGCTTCAGAGAATCTGAGATTAACCTCTCGGTCAGATTCCAATACTCTTGTTACACAGAACGAATCTGGTAAAACTTTTAAAGTAACCTTTACTCAAGCTGCTGCATCTCAATCTTGGAGTTATGGATTTAGTGTAAACCCCACTTCTATGTCTTTTGGGGCAACTGGAGGTACTAAAACTTTCACGGTAACCTCATACAAGCAAGAATTAAGGAATGGTTATAACTATGGTAACCAAATTTCTTTAACTTATACTAGAGCTAATGGAGGAAGTATATCCGGTACTGGTACTTCAGTAACTATGGGTAATAATACTTCTACCAGTACTCGTAGTGGTACCGTAACTTTAACCCAAGCAGAAACCAATAAGAAAGTAACCATATCTTGTTCTCAATCTGCAGGTTATAAGACTTATAGTGAAATTACTGCAAGTGGTGGAGCTGTAACAGATATACCTGCAAGTGGAGGTACAAGAAGTTCATTTACTACTTTGCCATCATATTCTCAGACTTGGGGGTGGAATGGTTCTACAACTGGAGGTGGCACAATTACAAGCGGTGCTAGCATTAGTTATGGTACTGCAGTTAGTGCAGGTTCTTTGGGAATTACGGTTAAATCTAGAACCCAGGTAGGAACCCTTACTGGTACATTATCACTAAATGGTAAAACCAAATCTGTAAGTGTACCAGTATACCAGGCAGCAAATGAAATTACTGGATACGATTATGGCTCTTGGAATGTAAGCTTAACTGCAAGTTCTTATACTATCGGTAATACTGGAGGTAGTGTAACTTTGTACCCCAGTGCTAGTAGACCAAGATATGCGAATTATACTTCGGGTTCAAATACAAGGGATGGCTCTGATAGTGCTACTCCAAGTTTAAGTACCAATGATATCTCAGGATTTAGTCTATCAGGTACTACACTTAGGGCTTCTGAGAATACCAGTACAAGTAGTAGGTCTATTAGAGTTTTTGCTTATTATGGGGGGGCTTCTGATTATGTGGATATCACTCAGGGCGGTGCAAGTGTATTTTATAATTATTATTTTAATTGGGGGAATTCCCCTGGAAGTCAGACTTCTAAATCTATTACTCATCCAGCTTTGGGAAAAACTGAAGAGGTTCCATTCATCTCTTATAAAAAGAAAGTGATAAATGGTACAGAAACCTCTGATATATATCCGGTAGGAGTAAGTCGAAATGTACCGAGTTGGACTATTGTTAATATAGTAGATAATGGGCTCTCAGTTAAAACTTATGAGAACACTGCTGAATCCTCGAGGTCTGCTACAGTAACGGTAACTCAATCAGAATCCGGTAAGGAGATAACACTTAATATTAACCAGAGTGCTGCAACTATAACCTATGAGTATGTATTCGAAATTGCATAGGTTTAATTAATAATCGTTCAGAATCACCTCGTAATCCTGCTCCAGATTTCGAAGAATTTAAGTTATCCATGAATGAGGGGTTAACTAACCAAGAAACCCTTTTATTAAGGATTGCTCAAGAATTGGGATTAGATAAACCTAAACAATAATAAGAATTATGCCAAGTAAGTCGGTTAATATTACACTATCGACTCCAATTGGTCCTCTAGAAATATACGTAGATAAACGAGAACAAGCTCGTGCAGAAAGGTTGATTGCTAAAACTCCAAGTATCTTAACTAAGGGTTATGCGAAAGGTACAGAAAAGTTTGGTAATCAACTTCTTCGTATAGTAAGACGAAGTTTGAATACTGGTGTACCTCCAAGGGGTTCCGGAGTATCTTGGCCACCACATGCTCCTGGTACCATAAAGAAATATGGAGACCATACCATGCTAAATCTTACTGGACAATATGCCAGGTCAGTTACTTTAGTAAAGGGTAAGAAAAGAACTTTCGTTGGTTTACCAATTGGAATCAAGAAGATTACTTATACTGGTAAGACTTCAAGAAAAACTTTGAATCAGATAGCTATCATGTTAGAGTATGGTAGTAGAGATGGTAATTTACCACCTCGTCCTCTCTGGGCTCCCGCATTTAAGGCTGCTGGTGGAAAAGCTGCCTTACAAAAGGAAATACGTAATGAAGTTAGAAAAGAAATAAGGAGGATTATATAATGGCAGTAGATTTTGAAATATCTTCACTATCAGGAACTGGTACTGCTACCATTCGTGTAAAACCGAAAGCAGTAAATACAGAACAGACCTTAAAAGAGCAGGTCCTCAAGGTAGTAGTTCAGGGTGTAGAAAGGGAAGTAACTCTGATACAAGCTGCTCTTAAAATAGTAGAGATTTGGAGAACTTATTTTAGTATCACTCCGGAAACTACTTCCCATACTTTCGATGGTACTAAAAGGGGTGAGACTCTAGAAATAGGGGTATATAGTTACCAACAGAAGTTTATAAATAATGAGCCTCAAGATGAATACCGTGCTGTAGATTGGAAAGTTGAAAGCTCCTCAGATTGGTTAGAGGTAACTCAAGAAATTGGGGAAGCTAATGCCGCAGGTAAGCTTACTATCAAAACTAAATCTACTAATCAAAATCACAACCCCAGTAACTATGACCCATTAGAAAGAACTACTACGGTTAAGATTATCTCACAGCAAGAATCTAACACTGAGATAGTTTTAAATATAACTCAATCTCCAGGTATTAGAACTACTAAGTATGGCTTTGAACCAACTCCGAATATACCATTCCCAAACCTTGGTCAAAATACTAGTACTGCTCAGATTAGTAATGTAAAGGGTTATCAGTATTACCTTATCAACGGTACTCAAGTTGCTAAATTTGTAAAACAATTTAAGATAACCAATATAAGTAAGACAATAGAGGGTCAATTCCCTGGAGGTATTGGTTCTGAACCAATACCCTTTAAAGTATGGCTTACCGATTATCCTTCAAATATTGCTACTCAATGGGTTAGTGAATTAAATTGTGTTGGTCATTTACAAACCCCAGTGAGTGATTTTGGAGGTATTCAGGTAACTTATAATGGGTATATTAATGACAATGGCAATCAAAGTGTTCAGTTAAATATTAAATTAGGACTTTGGTAAACTCAGAAGAAATAGTAGAAAGAACTTTTTATATCTCTCTACTTAGTACAATGTTAGAAATGGGTCTTACCTTAAACCCAGAAGACTTCTTACCTTTGTCTCAAGAAAACGAAAAAAGATTTCAAGAGGCAATCAAAGGTATGAAGAAGTTTATACCACTTTTTGGTATAGGGAATAATCAAGTAAAAGGCCCAAAGACTCTCCCAAGAATAACCATAGAACTACAGGGTTATTATGCTGGAGATATTGGTGTGAATAAATACATCATTGGTGATAAACTTGAGGATGGTAATTACCAAGCTTCAGAGTTTCCTTATGAAACTAAGGATATTACCATAGATGTACATCTGGTTTCTCAAACACAAGCAGATATGAGATTGCTACATACAATCTTATATACCGGCTTACCTGCTAGAGGATACGTGAGACCATACTTCAATGACTTAGAGGAATGGGAAAAGGGCAGGCTTGCTCCCACCGGAAACCTATTCATTGAAATTGGTAATTATTATGACCATCCTGATGTAGAACATGGTATACTTGAGAAGGTATACACTTATGTATGTAAAGACGGTATTCTTCCAGAAAAAGCTTTGGGAGAAGATACTCTTACACCTATCAAGGATATCTCAGTTCTCATTGGATTGTTAGAACAAAACGAAAATGAGATGCTAGAGTTAAAAGTACCTAAGGTATAGGTACAATACTCTAGGGTATAAATTAAACGAGTAATTAACTTTAATCACAATAGAATTATGCCAACTTCACCTCATGTTGATTTTAAGTTTAAGAACAACAATGTTCTTCAAACTACTCCCATGTTAGGAGTTTCTTGTGTATTGGCTAGAACTACTAAAGGTCCATACGATGACCCTTCAGAAATCATCTCTACATTCTCTCAGTTCCAAAGAATCTATGGTTCTGAAATTGTACCCGATGGTTCTGTATCAAATATCGAAAAGGCTTTGCAAGGTGGTTCTAAGCTTCGTGTTATTCGAGTACTTGGCAAAGGAGCTACTCAAGGTACAGTAACTGCTTCTCCGGCTGCGGCAAGAAAAGCTAAAGATTCAGAAGATGAAATCTCAGTTGCTTCTGCTGTAACTGACCCAGCTAAACCCTCTGCTTTGATTATTTTAAAATCTGGTAGTACTACTTATAGTTTTGGATTAGTAACCAAGGGATATGGAGATTCAATTGGTAGTGCAAATACTTTCCAGGTTGGTTTTTATAAGCAAGCTAATACCTTGTATTATAAAATATATTCAGCTAATGGGCAAGTACTTGAACAGGGACCAGTAATAACCTACAAAACTGCCGATGATAACAATAACACTTCGGTAGATTACCTTGTTCTTAGTGCATTTGCTAAGAACTCGGAATATATTAAGCCGGTAATTACTGCAGGTTCCTCTTTTGAAAACCTAATTAAGTGGCTTACCGATGATATTGATGGTACTAAGAATGCTATCACTATTACCGTGGGAGATGCTGCACCCTCCGAAACAGAGAAACTGTTTAATGGTACTATCGGTAGTGCAGGTTCCACTCCAACTGCCGAAGAATGGATTACTTCCTTGGATTTGGTAAAAGATTACACCGACTTCTACCAATTATTTATTTCACATATCTCTCAACACCTTACTACCGATTCAGATGTACTCAAGGTATATAAGGCTGCTGCAGATATGGCAAAGGAATTGATGGAATGGGTACTGTATATCGAAGTTCCCAAACATTTAACCCATTATACTCAAGGTACTCAGGCAAGAGATTACAAAGCTCAGGTAACTTGGGTACAGACTTGCCTTGGTACTGTAGGTAACTCTAAGTACATTGCCTACTTTGGTGGTGGACTTAAGTACTACAACGAAAACGGTAATCTTCAGGATTCCGATGTAGTGGGTACTATTGTTGGTTTGGGAGATGCCTCTGCTACTCAATATGGTCCTTGGAAATCCTTTGCTGGTATGAACCGAGGGGTTATTGGGGATGCAGTTGGTCCAGTATGCCCTAACTATGGTTCTCCTTCTCGATATAACGAACTGAACACCCTTGCTCAGAATTATATCAATGAGATGGTAATCAAAGATACTCCAGATGCAGGTAAGCAAACCATGCTATGGCATTGCTTCTCTTCTCAAGTGAAACAGGATTCTGAAAGATTCCTTTCAATTGTAAGGTTGAATCTCTATCTGAAGAAGTTCCTTCGCCCGGTATTCAACAAGTATATAGAAGAACCAAACGTTTGGAGTACTTGGAAGAGAATCTGGTTGGAGGTTAAACCTACCTTGGATTCTTTGGTAGACGAAGATGCTATGACCGAGTATACCTGGATGGGTGACCAAGATGCAACTTCTTGGGATGACCTTTCGGTTAATAACGAAGCAGATGCTCGTCAGGGTAAGTACCGTGCTATCCTTAAGTATAAGGATGTAGTCCCTATGCAAGAGGTAACTATGGAGATTGTAATCGATGCAGCTTCTAAGGCAGTATCAATCGTAGAAACAAGTAATAACTTATAAACTCATAACACCATGGGAGCAAAAATAAAAAACCCACGGAAGAAATTCTTGTGGAGCATCATGTTCCCCAAACACCCTATCAATACTTATCTATTCCAAAGTTGTACTTTGCCAGATATTGAAATTGACCAGGTTGCTCATGGGGACGTCAATAGAGACGTTAAAACTGCAGGTAGGGTTACTATAGGTAATCTTATTGTAGAGAAACTTATGACTACTGCAGGTTCAGACACATGGCTTCATGATTGGCTTTATGCTTGCCAAGACCACATAGTTGGTGGAGGTTTGGTACCAAGCCAATATTGGGAAACGGCTATTGTAAATGAACTTGCCGAAGATGGAGTCTCGGTTCTTAATACCCACGTCTTCGAAGAGGTATGGCCCTGTAAGATTACCGGCTTAGACTTGGACAGAATGGCTTCAGAGAATACCATTGAGTCCATAGAGTTCTCAGTTGGTACTGCAGATAAATACTAATCCCTTAGTCTATTTTCACTAAGATTCGGTGGAGGGGTGGGATTCCTGTGATAGGAGCTCACCCCTTTCTTGTTGTTATACGAAGTACTATGAACATTTGTAAACATTAAATATATCAAATTATGGAATTTAGAACATTTAGATTTACCGGACCTTCTGGTTTCGAATATGAAATCAGAGAACAGAATGGTGCTGATGAAGATATCCTCAGTAACCTTTCAGACATGAAGACTTTGATGAACCTTACCAAGTTCATTGCAGCAATTGTAATTAGAACTACTGCTACCCCTAATGGGAAATTAACCGTAGATGATGCCCTTAACTTACCAGTCAATGACCGTTATGCTATTATCTTCAATTCTCGTATCTTCTCTTTGGGAGAGGAAGTAGAATTCGAATATGATTGGGGCAAAGAGAATGGTGGTAAGATTACTTATGGCCAAGACCTTCATGAGTTCCTTTTCGATTACGGTACTACTCCAACTGAGGATGATTTGAATCAAAAGCCCGATGCTATCCCTTACTATCCAGAAGGGGTTAGATTGATAAACCATGAATATGTTCTCTCCTCTGGCAAGAAGATTAAATTCGATTGTATGACGGGTAAGGGGGAACAAGATTTCATGAAGTTGCCATTGGATAAGCAAACTAAGAATGCTCCTCTTCTTTGCCGTAATCTTCACTTAGAGGTTGATGGTAGTTGGGAGAAGGTAGAAAACTTTACTCCGTTTACTGCAAAGGATATGGCTGAGATGAGAAAGCATATCTTATCTATGGACCCTATCTTCAAAGGTGAATCCCATATCACTAATCCAACCACCGGAGAAGAAAGAACTTATCCTATAGTTTGGGCACCGAATTTTTTCTACCTGACGGAAGAGTAATGTTAGAGAGTGATTTTGTTTATATCACCAGAGCCGAGATAGCCTTAGACTATTTCGGCTTTTTACGTCTTCCGTACCGAATAAGGAAAATATTCAAGGAAATGGCCGAGCAATATTATAAACAATTAAAGAAAAGAAAATAAATTATGAATATCAGTAGGAGTATAGTAGAGGTCGGTGTTGCCATGGTTTTAAAAGACCGATTCTCTCAAGAAGCTGGCAAGATATCTGGGTCATTCAGAACAATGATGAATGATATGAATACCTGGAATAGAGGTATACAGATGTCAGCTTCTAATACAATGAACTTCGGAATTCAGCTCGTAGGGGGAATGGCAAGGGCCTATAAATACTCTGCGGGTGTTCAGAATGAAGTTTGGACTGCTTCGAAAATTGCTGGTGCTACCATTGCAGAACAAAGGGAGATGTTACAATTGGCAAAGGATGTCAATGAGATAACTCCTCTTACGGCTTCGGATGTTGCATCAGGACAAAGATACCTGGCTATGGCGGGTAATAAATTCGATGCTATTAAAGAGATGATTGGGCCAGCATCCAAGCTGGCTTCAATCTTTACAATGCCAGTGGGACAGAAAGGTGGTGTAGCTGACTTGATAACTAATATCATGTCAATGTACCAAATCCCAATGGGAGAAGCCGCTAGAGTAACCGATGATTTATATACTGCAGTTACTAATGCAAATATATCTTTAACAGACTTAGCCCAGTCCATATCTTATGCAGGAGCAGATATGGCAACTGCTGGAGTAGACCTTCGGCAAACCGCTGCTGCTATTGGTGTATTGGGTGATATGGGTATACAGGGTTCTATGGCAGGTACCTCACTGGCCAATATGATTCGTTACTTACAACTCTCCCTTGTTAATCAAAAAAAGAAAGGCTATAACGCTTTAGCAGACCTGGGCTTAAGTCCCGATGAATTCTTCGATGCTCAAGGTAACCTTATAGACCTTTACACTATCTATCAGAAGTTTGCTAAGGCCGCAGTAGATTTACCTTCACGAATCGAAACACCAACCTTCTTCAATATATTCGGAGTTCGAGGTAATCGTGGTATGCTTCCAGTACTTCGAGATATTGCTTCTGGTAGAGATAAGATGGGTAAGATACTTGCTACCTATGACCAAAACAGGGGAGCAGTAAACCGACTTAATGAAGAACGTCTTAAAACCGATGCAGGTGTAATTGACCAATTCAAATCAAATATAGAGAACTTAACAGTTACCGCAGGTGCAGCTTTGGGTAGAATCTTTACTCCTATTTTAAAGGTTGGTAATAAAATTGTTAAGGTAATCGATGATATCTCAGAAACTTGGGTTGGAGGTTTTGGTCTTAGGATAGGAGCTACTGCAGTAATAGTGGGTACTATAGTTGCAGGGTTTAATACTGTAAGAGGTGTTATTAGGTCTGTTGGGTATTTACAGACTATTGCTACTGCTTCTACTAAAGGTATGTCTGCTGCAGCAATAAAAACTAATACTCAGTTTGCCATTATGGAAGCACACCTGGTAAGGATGGTTAACCTTATGAGAACCATGGTTCAACTCCAAATGATATTAAGCGGTATTGGTATGAATTCTGCTGGTAGATTTTATAACACTAAATTCGGAAGATATGTTAAGACACCAAATCCTGGAGTACCATTAGCAACTACTATGGCGGGTAATTTAGCTGGAGGGGCTTTAGCTGGAGCAGGTGCCCAAGTTGGTAGTCAAGTTGGTAGTCAAGTGGCTAGGCAAGGTGCTATAAAAGGTTTAACCTCTATAGGTAGTAGACTTATGGGATTACTCGGTGGACCCTGGGGATTAACAATTACTGTAGGTCTTCCTTTATTAATTGAGGGTATTAGTTACCTTAGTAATTCAGTAGATAGGAATACTGAAGCTCAGAATAAAGAGAAAGAAGACCCAACTACCATTAGAGCCCAGAATGAAGAGAAATTTATTAATGCTGTTAGGTTAGCTATTAAAGAAGGTATGAGAGATTCTCGTATCAATATCTCAGTAGATGGTCAAGCAGTTGGAGATTATGCTCCAGGTTCTCAACAAGATTTTACTGGAGCTGCATTTGTAATGGGAATATAAAACTAAAACACTATGGCTAGAGTATTAAATAAAGCAGCAGATAAGGTTGTTGAAAAATACAATGACCTTACAAGAGATACGGCAGGTGTTCTTACTGGTCCCCTAAATAAATTATGGAGAGCTCGGATATTACTCAATCGAACTATCTCTACTCTTCCAAAGGATGATCCTCAAAAGGGTAAAATCTATAACCCAAATGGGGTAATCGGAGAAGCTCGAATATCGTCTAAGAACCCTATTCTAAATAAACAACTCCATGCTATATGGAGAATGAAATTACAATTCCCAAGGTTAGAAGAAGGTGAAGGAGTAGACCCAGCAAAGGGGAATAAGAATACTACTAATTACAGAAATTTCGAGGCTAAAGCAGGTGTTATATATCAGAATGAAGTAAGGATATATAACATGACTGTTAACCCCACTCAATATATTACCCTACAGAATAGACCTCCAGAATTGGACTTTAGGGGAGAAACTACATGGGCAACCATTAAATCAATGGGCCGCAATGTACCAATGTATCACTTTACTGGTGCTGAAGACATCATTCAATTCAATGTATCTTGGTACTGTAATGACCCAGAAAATCCTGAAGAGGTAATCAATAAATGTAGGTTATTAGAGGCATGGTCTAAATCTAATGGTTACCAGGCTGCTCCTCCGATTGTTAAGATTGAGTGGGGGGATTCTGGTATATTCGATAACCACAATTATATCCTTACCTCAGCAACTTATACTCTGAAGAACTTTCAGAATGGTTATCGAATAAGGATACCCGGAAAGCCAGCTACTTTTGGTAATGGTAGGTTATTGCCTGCAGCAGCAACTCAAGAATTGATTTTCAAGAGAGTAAGTGCATATAACTTATCCTATGGAGATTTTATAAATTCCGATTCACTTAAAAAGACAGGAGGTATTAAATATGATTGATGTTAACCAATACCTAAAGGGAGCTAGCCCATATAATAATGCCTATGCTCTGAAGTATAACGATGGGGATTATTCCTTAGAGGCTAAACCTCCAATAGTACCAGAATCCCCTAACGATATTCAACATACTGTTAAAGATGGGGAAACCCTACAAAATATTGCTTTCAGGTACTATGGTGATTCTGGTAAGTGGTACATTATAGCTGAAGCTAATAAGATACTGAATCCTTTTAAGGAATTAGAAATGGGAACCCTAATAAGAATACCGACTTATGGCAGCTAAACAGAAACCTATATTGTATAAGGGAATGGGCCAACCATATTTGGCCCTTTTCAATTTTGGAGGTATGCCTATAATGAATCCTATTACAGGTATACCCCTTGGAGCGTATATAAGTACCTGGAGTTATAGATACGATGAAGAGAAAGAAAACTTGGCTACTATTACTTTCGATACGGGTAATCCCGATACTGTAGACATTGCTGAGATTCAGGAGAACCAAAATATTTGTCTTCAGTGGGGATATATATACCCAGATGGTCAATTTATATCTGGGCCCATAAAAATAATTAAGGTAAGGGAATTCGAAGCCGTATTTGATTCTACAGGTACTCATGTAACTATTAAGTGCATTGATTCTTCGGGAGATTTAAGATATCAACCTGCTTATGTCCATTCGGATATGGAAGGCTATAAATTATCTACCTATTTAGACAATGGCTGTGGGAATGCTACTGGTGTAATCATAGAAATATTTCAGTAATGGAACAACAGATAATAAGTAATAAAGTATACGAGTCACTACAGGTACCCACAGAGAATACCCGTACTACTACTGGTAAAGTACTCTATGCTAACAAATACAGTGGAGTAGCAGAAGTAGCTATGCCAGAAGACTTGAAAGCTTTAATTGATAGTGACTTTGGATTAGTGGGCAAGAACGTCTTAGTTCAATTAGAACAGAAGATGAAAGGGTATACTAATGGGCCATGGTATGTGGATTCAAGGGATGGTGTTATCTATATACATAATCGGAAATTCCATGAAGAACCGGTATGTACTTATACATATCAAGGAGAGAATGGGGAAGTACTTAGAGTATCTTTTGCTACTCAGGAAATAACTAAAAGAGTTAAAGCAGTATTAGCTCCATCTCTAGACCCAGATAGTAAAGATTTATCGGTATTATCAACTAATATAAATGAGCCAGAGGATAAACCTCCATTAGCTTTAAGACCTCCTGTGGCTCAGGTAGATAACCTTATGGTGTCTAATATTACTGGCAATGGGTTTGAAGATTATAGAAGTCATCCTACTACTCCTACAGAGGCAATGGCTGCTTGGGATACTCAGCTTCAGTATAACATGGAAAAAACTGCAGAATATAAAAAGCGAGTAGAGGAATATAAAGCACTTGGTCCAGTAGGTGCTTATGAAGCAGGTAAGCAAAGAAAATTCGATGAAATGTCTTTCGAAGAATTACAAGCTGCCATTAATCAAGCAGCTAATGAGTTACCTGACGATAAGAAGAATGCCCTTAAACAAGTGCTAAGAAATTCTAAGAATGGTAAAGAATTAGAAGCTAATCTTAAGAAATTATTAGAGTACGAAAAATACCTTTTCGAAGACGAAGATGGTATGGTGTTTATGGTAGAGGAATATGTAGACCCATTAGACTATGATCCAGAGGGTTATACCTCTAAACAAGCGGGAGCGGGTATAGCTTCTGCTATCAATTTCCAAATGGGAGTACTACCTGCATCAGAAAGAGGGTTCGAAGCTTTAATTAAAGACCCATATACTGAAGTACTATCTGGTATGGAGATTGATACTAATAAACACTATGGCCAAAATCAATATGGTAAGAGGGTTAAGGTAAGGCACATGAAAAGGGTAAATCTCAAGGTACCTCTTTATAAACTTTACCATAATTTATTTAGTAGATACGGTGGTGCCGATAAGTTTGCTTGGGCAGCTAATGCTAATGCCAATGGTGGTTTAAAGCAAACTGAGAAAAGGTTAACATGTCAACTTCAGGTAGTGGGTAGACCTATGCTAGCAACTTCCCAAATAATCCGAATAGATAATGTAGGGAAACGTTGGTCAGGGCTTTGGTATATAAAACAATGTACTCATTCTATGGACGCTGGTCAAGGGTATATAACTAATATGGAATTAGTAAAGAACAATTCCAAGTCTGGTTCTGTAACTTCTAAAACTGATTTATCTACTCAAAACATCGTAGCTAATGATGCTAAAGCTAATGCTAAAACTAAAAAGGGGCAAGATAAAAAAGCCCTAAGTACTTCTCAGAATCTTAATCTTAACTTTACTTATAATGAGAAGGTATATTACAATGAGCATTTCTTGAATGATGAGGGAGACATAATTGATATCAAGGGTCAAGCTGAGTTTATTCGAAAGAAGGCTTATTATACTGAAATAAATGCCGATAATCCCCAAGCCTTGGCAGAGGGTATAGTGTTATCTACAGGTAATACAGTTACCTCTAAGGGTAAGTTAATTCCTGGTGAGATATCAGTTAAACAAATCCAAGTGCCTGAAGATTATGATGTTAAGTTTAATTATATGGCCATAGCTAGTCGAATATATCGAGACATAGCTAAAAGGCATAAGCGAGTAGCAAGTCAAATCTATGTAGAAAAATAAGGGTATGAGTTACGAAACAGCAAAGATAATAACCGACGAAGGCTTAGAGGGTCTTGGTCGGTATTACTCTGTTTATCGTGGCATTGTTATTGATAATAACGATGTAGAGAAACATATGAATAGAGTAAAGGTATGTGTTCCAGAGGTAATGGGGGGAGTATTTGCTTGGGCATATCCTAAAGGACAACATGGTTCAATTAGTTCTGGTTTCAAATTCTTAGCCCCTAAAGTTGGGGATACGGTATTTGTTACTTTTGAATTTGGAGACCCAACTAAACCACTCTGGGAATACCATGGTTGGGGAATGAGCCAAATACCTCAACCATTAGATGGTCCTAATAAAATGGGGATAGTTACTCCTGAAGGAAACCTAATAGTCATAGATGATGATAACGGAGAACTCAATTTACATTTCAATGGGTCTGTAAATGTTCGTTCGGAGAAAGAGATAGTAATAAATGCCGAGGGAGATATAAATGTATCTTCTGACGATTCAGTGATACTTAATACTGGAGAAAATGGTGGAGTAATCAATATTTTTCAATTAACCGAAAAACTAAATCAAACTATCCAAGAACTAGAACAACTTCGCAGTATGTTCAATTCTCATGTACACTCAGGTGTAACTACTGGACCAGGTTCTTCAGGTCCTACAGTAACTCAAGTAACTAAACCTTTCTCACAATTCGTTGTAGACGATTATGAGGATAAAACCTGCATACACTAATGGAAAAGAATTACTTTACAGACTTAGTTGGTATAGGTGTAACTTATCCTATCCAACTTACAACTAATGAAAAGGGTGAAAGAGGTTGGTACCCAGTAAATGGGGATTTCAAACTTATCAGAGATAATATAAGTTCGATATTATATTACATGATAGGCCAGAGATTTCGACAGGAAAACTTTGGTAGTAAATTATGGCAATGCATTGAGGAGCCAAACTCACAAGCCCTAAGTTTTATAATTAAAGAGTTTTTAAAACAAGCCATAGGTGCTTGGGAACAGAGAATAACCTTCCAAAATATCACAGTTACTAGAGTTGATGCAAAAATACACATAGAAGTAACCTATGTAGTAAATGGAACAAATTCTAGTCAGTACCTCGATATCACCTATGACCGGTCGGATAATTCATTAAATACACAATAATATGGGAATCACAAATAAATGGCTTAACCCATACCAGAGGTCTTATCAACAGATTAAGGCCAAGCTGGTTGAATCCCTTATGGGACTCAAAGACCCTCAAGGTCAGAAACTCATAACGGATTATTCGGAGGGGAACATCTTAATTATCATCCTCTCATTGTTTGCGGCAATTGCCGAAGTACTTCACTACTATGTAGATAACATGGCAAGGGAAACTTTCCTATCTACGGCAAGAAGGTATGATTCGGTAGTTAAACATGGGGCTTTGGTAGATTATCATGCTCGAGCAGCAATTGCTGCTACAGTAGATGTAATCTTATCCAGAAGTATTACTGGTAATTCTATCGGAGCTAAATTAACTATACCTCAAGGAACTTTATTTACAGATTCTAGTGGTAATTCTTGGTTATCTGCCAGAGACGTAACTTGGTATTCAAAGGTAACCACTTGTAAAGTACCAATTATACAACATGAGAAGTATACTGCAAGCGCTCTCAATAATATGGTAATACCCACTGGAGATAGAGTTATAATTCATCTTGGTACTCTACCCAATGGTAAGTATTATGAACAAGGCTCTATGTCATTACAGATAGGTGGGGAAACTTGGGCATTAGTAGATACATTTGCAAAATCCAAACCCACAGATAAGCATTTCATGGTTTCAGTAGATGAGGCACTCAATCCTTATATAATGTTTGGAGATGGTACCTTTGGTAAGAAGCCTGCAGCAGGAGCAAAAATAACCAATGTGGTATTCTACTTAACCAATGGTACTCAGGGTAATGTAAAGAGTAATACTATTACTTCTGTACCTTCAGTAATCTCTTCTTCAATTACTGATGCTACCGTAAGTAATGCTTACGATGCCGGAGGTGGTTCAAACTATGAAAACTTTACAATGCTCAAAGAACATATACCTTTGAGTGTAAAGACTTTGGGAGTAGCAATTACCAAAGAGGATTTCGAAAGTTTAGCTATGTTGGTTGATGGGGTAAACAAAGCTAAAGCCGATTATGAATGCGGTAGAAAGCTTACCGTATATATTAGCCCAGATGGTGGAGCAGTTGCTTCTTCTGAATTAATTAATAGGGTATATAATTTATTATCCCAAAGGGCTCCTATGACTACTTGGTTGAAGGTTAAATCTGCAGGTAAGGTTCAGATTATTCTAGAGATGGGAGTTACTGGTAAGAAGCCTTATAAGACTCCCGAGATACAAACTCAAATTCTTACAGCATTATACAATGCCTATTCTCCAGAGCAAGCTCAGATAGGAGGAAGCATAAGGTTATCAGATATCTATGCCTTAATAGATAACTTATCAACAGTAGATTACCTTCACCTTACTAAGTTCTATATTAAACCTTGGCCTACTACCATCTATGGTAATAAAGAATTGAACTTGGGTCAGTTTAAATTGAATAAGGCTAAAGGGTCTATGACTTACTATATTACCTTCAATTCATCCACTACTTTTACTGTACGTTCTGTATCAAATGGGTATATGGCTACTGGTACTGTAGGTAATTCTATACAGGTAATAGATAAGGCTAATGGTTTTGACTTCTCTTTGGATATTCAGAACAATAGCTATCAGTCTGGTTACAGATATTCTATTACGGTATCAGAACCTAACCATGACTATGAAGACCCCGGTTTTAATTTACCAGTATTTGAAAACGCTTCACAATTGACTTTAACCGTAAAAGAAATTGTATAATGATAAACCTCAAAAATCTAATCGACTTTTTTCCATTCGAGTATAAAGCTCAAGATACCTATAAGGTAAATGGCAAAGGCATCTTAGAGAGGTTTCTAGAAATTTGTGGAGAGCATTTTGAAGATTACATTACAAAGGATATTGAGAATATCTTAGACATTATTGATATAGATAAGGCTCCGGATATGTATCTCAATTTCCTTTGGCAATTCCTCGGAGAAATGCCCTTTGCTTATGGGAACACTATAGATGCACAGAAATGGGCAGAGTACTTTAATGGGTTCTACTCCGATGCTAAACTCCAAGAGTTATCTAAGCTTTGGATAATACCAAAGGAGGGACCCTTTACTTTAACCAGTACTCAAGTAAGAAACATCCTGAAGTATTCGATATCTCTTTTTAAAATAAGAGGTACCTCTGAGTTCTTCGAAATAATGATGAGGCTGTATGGGTTAACCTGCGTAGTAACTGACCCTGCAAAGACTGATAGTTATGATGGTTGGGTAAAAGGTAATCCGCACTTTGACCAGTATTACCATTATGACGATAAGTATACCTATGATAATACTTTCGATTGTTCTCAATGTATACCGGTAACCTTTAGACTTACCGGTCATGGATATACTTCGAACTCGGCAGCTTTCAGAAAATTTAGAGAAACCGTAGAGGCTTTCTTTAAAAGATTCATACCCTATCATGTATCTTTCGATATTCAATATGGGTTTACCGTAAATGATGGGTATACAATTAAAGCTGAGTTAGTAAATCCGGACCAACCCAATCTTATTACTTCAGAGGTATATGAAGTACCGGTAAAGGTAACTGTAACTTCAGATTGGATAAATGCTGACCTAAGATATCAGATATCCAGTGATAATATAAATTGGGGTTACACTAAACACGAAAGTGGTTCCATTTTTAATATACCCAGAGCAGGTACTTATTATTTTAGAAGTGTGGGAGACCCTACTAAGGTAACTCAAATCACGGTTAATCAAGAATCTTATAATCGAGTATATTCTATTACTTGTGACCCTATTACTGGAAAGATAACTCCTATTAACCTAAAAGTAAGTACAGTAGTAAGGGCAAATGTATCCTATAAGGGTACCGTGAAAACCCGTAATGTACGATTATCCGGTACTGATATAGTGAAAATCTCTGGCTCAACTTGGGAATTTTCAGAGCCTGGTACCTACATCTTTGAGATTGTAGAGTTCCCAGTAAAGCAAACTTCCTTTGTTGTAACTCGAGAAGAGATTACATATAAGGTAAGATGTACACCTTCTGAATTTAGAGTTGGGGATAAGCAAAGTATCAAGGATGCTACTACCACTCTTACCATCAAATCGAATTACCCAGAATCATTTACTGGTGAACTATATTGTAGGCTAATTGGTGATACTAAGTTGTTTAAGAACGGTGATAAGTTTACTGCTAATAGTTATGGTACTTATAAGTTTAAATGTACACTGGATAAAAGGGAAACCGATGAAGGTGTAGGTATATTCGAAGTAGTATCTGGTAAGACTGCAGTATATAGAATTACTGTTAGCCCACCAACAGTCACATTATTCAATGGCTCTGCAAAAGCTACAGTAAAGATACAACGTATTTCTGGTAATGGAGATGATTACAGAGTAAGGGTAATTGAAACTGGGGAAACCTTTAATGCTCAGGATGGTTATGTATATACTGCAAATAGGGCAGGGACTTATACCTTCCAGTCTGTAGCTTACCCTACTGCTAAGACTACTTTGGTAGTTAATAATTCTCCAGTAGTATATCAGAATAAATTAAAGATAGTACCTTCGGATGCTACAGACAGTCATTGGAAAGAACCCAACTGGGCATTACCAGAAGACCAGATAGATGATACTTATGCAGTATACCAATTACTGGATGAGAAGTCTGCTTGTAAGTTCCATCTTGAGGAAATGAAAAATGAGGTCAATGTAAGTGGTACTGCTACCTGTGATGAGAACGGGGAAACCTATAACCTTGATGAGGAAATTGTTCTTACCAAGGCTGGGACTTATACCTTTGTGGCAGATGATGGTTCTTCATTAAGATGTCAAGTAATACTGGAAGATTATCCTACAATCATCGAGATTTCTTGTACTCCCCCTTATGCAGAATTAAAGGGGAATGTTAAACAAGTATCTACTTTAATCAAGTGTACTTCTAATAAACCTGACTTCGATAGTCGAATAAGGGAAGTTGGTAAAGTAACTACTTATGACGCAGGTGGTGCTGGTTATGAATTTGTAACTGCACAAGCTGGAGAGTATATATTCGAATCAGTGGTAGATACTTCGAAGAGAACTAGGTTCACCGTAGTAGATGCAGACCTTTTAAGTGTTAGTCCTCAAAAGTTAGAATGGGAACATGATGACCTCTCAGAGAAAACATTTACCATTATAACTTACAGTAATCAATCTTGGCAAATAGTAGAACAATGATAAATTCAACAATCGATAGAATAACAGAGACCACAACTCAGTCTTTATTCAAGGCATTCACTGTGGGTATATTGGGAGAGTGTACACAAATCTTGTATAATTTGAGATGGATGATAATTCTTGCAATAATTCTAATCCTATCAGATTTATGGTTTGGGTTATCGGCAAGTAGGTTACAGAAAATCGAAATTCGAAAATCTAAAGCTGGAAGAAGAACTCTAAACAAAATAGTAGATTATATCTGTTATGTTCTACTTGGTGCTGTACTTGGTAAAGCTATTGGGGAACCCTATGGGATGAACCCAATAGTGGTATCAATAACGGTTATGGTAATATGCTACTGTTTCGAAGTAGATAGTATATATGGACACATCTGTGAAATACATGGTATTAAGAAACGGTACAGTATATGGAGAATACTCTTTAAATTGTTAACCTTCAAGTTCAAGGATGTAGGTGAAGCATTTAAAGATATGTCAGAACAGAAAAATCAATTTAAAAAAAATACTAAGGACAATGAAGACGTACTTTAAGTATGAAGGTATTATTAAATCAAAGGAAGCAGCAGAGGCAATTGCTGCTCCTTCTGGTTTAGGACCATTCTGTGGATTTGGCTCAGCTACCATAAATGGTAACAAGTTAGTGGTATCTCCTCAGGGAGTTGCTGGAAGTAAGTATTCCAATGTAATCAAGGATAGGATTATGGCAAGGTATATGGCAAAGGCTTCGGAAGATGGAGAATTGCCAGACGTGAACTTTGGATGTATTTCAAGAGATGGGTATGTATTTATATCCGATGAACAAACGATTACTATTGAGAACATCCAAGGTACCCAAGGTTCAACAGAAGAAGTATTACTCTTTGCAGTACATACTACTATTTCTGAACCAGTAGATAATCCAGTAGACTTTGTAGCTTATTGGAATGAATCCTCTGAAAGCTTCTACACCTTGTTTAAAAAGTCTCTGGATATTTATTATCCGATTGCCGAAGAGAATCGTACACCGGATATCATTAATAATGATGTATATTCTAATTACGATATGACCTATAGCAATCTTCTAGAGATGGTAGAGAGTGCTTGCCCTTATTACTCTAATAATAAAACTTCCGTTGTTCTTATCGGAGTATATGGTAAGGGTACTGATGCAATGACTAAACGAAATGAGAACTTTGCTATCGTACCCTATCAGGGTAAGTTCCAAGAAATCCCTTATACTACTGCTGCCCAGAGTATGATGAAGGAATCAGTGAAAAGATTAGAACAAGTAAATTCGGGATTCCCGGTAATAGATGAATCTGGTACTAAGTTAAATATCAAGCAATACATCGATAGTCAGATTGAGGCTATCAGAAAAGAATTCGCTGAATCTCTGAGTACTGCTAACTTACCCATCGGTTCTATCATTCTTTGGGAAACCGATGTAATACCGGAGGGCTGGGCAGAATATACTAAGGCCGCTGGTAGAATAATTATTGGTTACCAAGCTGGAGGAGTTCAGATTGGAGATGAAGTAATGCTACAGAATGTCGGAGATTACTATACACCCACTAAGGGTAACTTCTTAATCTCAATTAAAGGTGATGACCTTCCTAAGCATAGGCATGCTCTTGGTGTATCTAAAGGTAAACAAGATGATGCCAATGACTGGGTGAACGTTCGTCCTCAATCTTTCTTTAATAGGGAGACGGGATTGAATGGAGATTTCGGTAGAGGAACTCCTACCAAGGGTATTCAAGATGGTGCTATCGTAGTAAGCTGGAACCTATTAGGGGAATCTTTCTTACAAGAAACTTCGGTAGAAACTTTGGATATTGAGAAATTGCCACCGACTATTACATTACGATATATCCAAAAAATATCATCATAAAGTTGTTATTAGTTATTTAGTAGTATTAAAACTCATGTGTATTATTTGTATTGTTTAAGAGTAAACATTTGTTTACAATCTGTGTTTTGCGTAGTAAAAATCAATTAGGGAGGGGGCGTTGGGAAACGCCCCTTTTCTTTTGTGTTAATACTTAAGTTCTTCTTTAGCTCGGTCTTCCCAATATTGTATATCTTGTCTAAGTTCCGAGATATATCTCATAGATTCATTAGTCTTAGGCATTTCGAAAAATTCGATAAGCATTATATTAGTTATTCGAGTACTATTTTCAAGCCTTTCCTTGATAAAAGGGGGAGGAGTAATTAATACCTCAAACAAAAGATAGGCATCTGGAGAAAGCTTATCCTTCATATAAGTATACATCATATCAAGCATTTCTGATTTAGCTTTCTCTTCTTCGGTATCATCCTCTAATTCTTTATCATTATCGAATAAGTCATCGAGTTTAAAGAGGCTTTGATTATACTCTGCCTGTTCTCCGTATGCAGAACGAAGCAATTTATTTTTGAATGTACTAAGTGATGCAAGGATTCTTGCTTTAAGATGTTCTTCAGTACATTCACCATAGTATTTGTTGAAAACAAATAACACCTTATCCCAGAAATAAGATTGGATAATATCCGGTGTAAGATTAAACCGTTTATAATCAATCTGTCTGGTAAGGTTTCTAATTACTGGCTTACAAACTTTATAAAGTCTGTTGAAAGTAGCTTCATCATATTCTTGCATAGGTTTTAATCGATGAAGCTCTGAACCGTTATTTCCTTTACTTTTTCCCATGTTTTTAAATATTCGTTATGCAAATATAAGTATTTTTTCTTATATAAAATAATAATATTAAATATTCGGGAGCTTAAGGTAGTGGATTAGTAGTTTCTAGATAGATGTCAACATACTTAGAACTATCTCGGTACTATCAAAATCTATTAGTTTATATAATATTGCAATATAGATATGAAGAAATTTAAAGACAACATCAAGTTCAGTTTTTCTCCTGAGTTTCAGTTCGAGATACTCAGGTTTGTTTTAAAAGATAAGGAAGGAGGATTAGTACTCAAAAGGATTAAATCCAATTACCTGGTTCTCATAGAACACTCCCTTATCTTCGAGGGTATATCAAAATATTTTAAGAAGCAAGGCAGAATGCCCTCCGAGAATATCTTAAAGGAAGTATTAAAAGAGTTACTAGAATCTAAAACCTATGTGGATTTGGTAACTAAAGATGATATACCCAATATCAATAAACTAATAAGTAATCTCTATCATATACCCCTATCGGATTCTGATTATATAAAAGAAAAGATATATCAGTTCTCTACTTATGTTGAGATGAAGAACTTAAATGATTCCTTCGATTTGGATAACTTCGAACAATACGAAGAGTATTCGAGGAAGATTGAAAAGGTACTTCAGAAAAGTAAACCTAAGAAAGAAGATGAACCTTTATATATGATTCGGGATATTACCGAGAGACAGTTTAGAAGACAATCAGAACCTTCAGTTATACCTTGCCCATTTAGGCAGTTGAATGAACTAACTAATGCAGGAGGTTATCCAGAGCATTCAGTTAATGTAATACTTGATAAACCCAAGGCAAAGAAAACCTTCTTTATGGTAAACCTTGCAAGAGGTTATCTCAGAATGAAGAAGTCAGTATTATATATTGATACGGAAAATGGTCAAGAACAAATCATGGACCGTTTCATTCAATCCAGTATCAATAAAACTAAGAAGGAATTATACTCTGGTGAGTATGATAAACTTGAGGTAAAGCATTTAAGGAAACTTGCAAGGTTTGGAGTTGAATTAGTAGTTGAGCGTGTACCAGCGATGATTACTAATACCACTTATATAAGGGAAAAGATAATTCAACTTCGTAATCAAGGAATCGATATTAAAGTTCTTATGGTTGACTACGCTGGTAAGCTTGCATCAATAGCGGGTGATAGAGAAGATTTCGAAAGGATATCTAATGTATATGTAGACCTTCAGAATCTGGCAGAGGAATTACATTTAGACATTATATGGACTGCTCATCACATTACTCGTGAAGGTAAAAAGCATAGGCTTACTCGGTATGATGAGAATGATATCTCTGGTTCAATTACCATTGTTCGTAATGCCCAGGTTATCATGGGTCTTAACTCTACTGAGCAAGAAGAGAAAGATAATATTCTTCGAGCTGAGATAGTAGTACAAAGGGATGGTCTTCCTTCCGGTAGAGCATTATTCAAATGCGATGTCGAAAGGCAAAGATGTACGGAATTTACAAGGGAACAACGTAAACAATATGATGAAGTATATGGTAGTAAGTTGGATGAACAATTTAAAAAGAATACTAACCCGGATGCGGATTCTAAGAAAAGGGAAAGAACTACTGGAGACATTTAGATGTAAGTTGGGTTATCATGAATGGGTAGCAGTTCATTGGACTGAGTTTAAACAGAGACCTCGTAGGGCAATTTTTTCTAAGAAAGGCGGGAGAAGGAAAGCCCAGTATTATGAGAAACGTCATGTAGAGTATTACTGTAATATATGCGGGAAGAAAAGATATGAAAATAACAAACCAGTTTAAATCTAGACTAAGAACTTACTTCGTTAAACGATTAGGAGGTTATGATTATAGGCATGGCTGGATGCGTATACCAACTTGCCCCTATTGTGGGAGAGAACATAAGTTGGGAGTTAACCTTTCTATGTATAGAACCAATTGTTTTAGATGTAATGCCCATCCTTCTCCTGCTCAACTAATAATGGATATAGAAGGATTTACTGAGTACCATGAACTAATTAATTTTTTGAACAATGGCCAATTTGATGAACTACAGTTTAAGGAAGAGAAAATCGAACTTGCCGAAAGTAAGCCCGTATATCTCCCTGAGGGATTTAGAAATATTTCGCTTGGAGACAGCCAACTTGCAAAAAGCATTCGAGGGTATATCAAGAAACGCGGATTTAGCCTCGAGAAGTTTTCAAGATACGGTATCGGCTATGGAACAAGCGGCTCAACATATGGGTACCTTATCATCCCGTTTTATTATCGAGGACAACTTAGGTATTACAATGCTCGAAATGTTATCGGCAAAGGACCCAGATATAATAACCCAGACAAAGACATCACCGGTTTGGGAAAACAGTTTATCATCTTTAATCATGATGCGTTGGAGATGTATCGGTCGGTATTCATTTGCGAAGGAGCACTTAATGCTCTCACAATTGGGGATAGAGCAATTGCCACAATGGGCAAAGCTATTAGTCAGTACCAAGTCAATGAACTACTTAAATCCCAATGCCAAAGATATATTATCCTTTTAGACCCCGATGCCAGGTCTTATGCTGTTAATCTCGCACTTAAATTAGTAGCTTATAAAAAAGTCAAGGTAGTATTTCTTCCAGAGGGTTTTGATGTAAATGATTTGGGGAAGAAACAAACACTTAAGCTAGTATATCAAACAAGGTATCAAAGTTATCAAGAACTGATTCAAATCAGAAACTCTTTGGAGTAAGGAGTTCCTATTATATTATAAAATAATATATTTATGCGTGAACCATCTATCCATATAACTAAGTCTCAGTTTGAGGAAATATTAAATATCCTAGAGGTAGATAACTTCCCAGTTGAGGCTTTTTTTGTTATTGCTCGAAAGGAGGCAATAAATCATAGAGCAGTCTTAGTTTCTAATAATAAGAATACTAAGCGAGTTAATAACATTTTACTAGCATCTAAGGGGGATGCTGCCCTTGTTGCTGATATTTTATATGCAACTCGTATAAAGTTAAAGCATAGGGGAGTTCGTAAAATAAATGAAAGTAATTCTCGAGAATGGGCAAATTGTAAAAAGCTTGCAGAGATATGTAATACCTTTTGTGAGGATTTTAAACTTGATACCAGGGAAGGTTTTATCAAGTATATAGAGACTGGACTAAAAAGGATGACTGATTATAGGAATGTTATGCAAAGGTTATTATCCATGCAGGAGAACATTACTAATCAGGTAGAGGCCGAATTAGAACTCAAGGGGGATAAGGACCCAGGCTTTACCAAAGACATCCATGATGAATTCATAAAAAGAGTTGCTAGTGTTACTGGTATTTATGAATCTTATGAACATCAGCCAGAGAAATATGTTCACTTTCTTAGGATTCATAATCTAATGGATGAAAAGGATTGGAATGTATTTCAATTTTTGGATGCCCAGTTCGAAGCTCTTGCTTGGTGTAATGGATTACCAGAACCAAGTCAGATGTATAATGATAAGGCTATCGAAAGATATAATAAATACTTATATAAAAATAAAGATAAACGAACCTTAGACGAGCCTCAAGTAGAGGGGAGTCTTTGGGATAAAATAAAAGATTAGTATGAGTAAGATAATTATTCAGAATGGTAATATGTGTGAACTTGATATACCTCTCAAGTATGCACAAAAACTCTATAATGAGTTTGCCATTCGACATCCAAATGCCTTCTATTTAAGAACAAGGCAAAGAGGTATGCAGAATTGGGATGGTAAGATTCACTACATCACCAAGACCGGGCAATTTAAAATAGGTTTACTTCCCAGGATATATGATAGATGTATAGAGATGGGGATTAAACCTAAAGTTGTAGATATGAGACAACCCTTACCTAAAGTCAGTAAAGTAGTTACGAATATAGGTAAATATAAATTAAGACCCGAGCAAGAGAAAGCAGTTAAGTCTGTGATTAATAATCGAGTAGGTGATACACCTTTTCATATTGGCGTATTAGATTACACTGTTAATGCAGGTAAAACACTTATCATGTCGTCTTTATATTTAACCTATAAGAAGCAGTTAAAGACTTTGCTAATAACTAATGACTCAGATTGGTTAAATCAAGCTAGAGAAGAATTTAAGCAATATCTTCCGGGAGAAGATATCACTTTTGTTCAAGGCAAGGTTTTAAACTGGAGTAACTTTACTATAGGTATGGTTCAATCCATCTCAAGGAATATGAGGTTCTATCAAAAGGAATTATCTCAAATAGATATGGTACTTGTGGATGAGGCTGACCAGGGAGGTAGTAAGCAATATCAGAATGTAATCACCCGACTGTTTAATACCAGAATTCGTATAGGGTTATCTGGTACCATTTATATGAGTAAACTTGCTAAGGATAAGGTCAAGAACATGAACCTAGAATGTTTCTTTGGTAAAGTGATTGCTGAGTTTAAACTTAAGGATTCCATCAAGAAGGGTTACTCAACTAAAACTATCGTAAAGATGGTACCCGGTAAACCTTGGTATGGTAATTGGGAATCTGATTGTATATCCTATAAGGAGATATATGATGATTCTATTACCGAAAATAATACCGCGTGGACCATGGCTTATAATCGATTACGATGGAATATTAATCAAGGTAGATATCCTGCTCTTGTAGTATGCAAGCATATTGCACATTGTGAAAATCTATATAAGTTCTTTAAAAAGAAACTGGGCGATGCCTATAATATTGCCCACGTGCATGTTAATACTCCCTCTAAGTTAAGGCAACAAATAATGAGGGATTTTAGGGAAGGCAAAATAGATATCCTGGTATCAACTACAATCATTGCTCGAGGTAAAAACTTTCCTAAGCTTAGGTATTTACTTAATGCAGCAAGCATGGATAGTCAGGAAAAATCTATTCAGTTTCTTGGTCGTTTGGTAAGAACCGATAAATCGAAAAAGAAAGTATACCTGGATGACCTTCATTATCCTGGCCCTTATTTAGATAGGCATGGTAAGCATAGGAAGCAATATTATCAGAGACAAGAATTGAAAGTAATATTGTTAGATAAGCTATGGAAGAAACATCCTAACCATAGCCTTATTAAGAGTTAACTAGAAGTACTATGAGTATTTACTTTTTCTCCGTAGGAGGAAAAGAAGATTACAATTAATAAGCATATAGGCATTATGAATAATGATAAACTAATATGTATCAGAGATGAAGATGATACTAAACTAACTACTCTCTTATCAGATGGTTGGAAGATAATTCAAATCTCTGCATCGGGTATTTATTGCTGGGTACTCTTAAGGAAACCCAATAACACTAAAAAGAAAAATTAAAGGCTTTCAGTGATGGAGAAATATATTTTAATTACAGCGGTTGTTATTATGATAATAATCGCTTTAGACTTCATACTTTCTAAGGATGGCTATCAATGTCATTCATGTAAGAAACGTTTTCATAAAGAGGATTTGGAAATCAAAGGATGGCATTTAAAAGAATGGGTCTGTCCCCATTGTAAACACCTTAATTATACTTATGATGAGGAAGATTAAAGAATGGTTTAAGTCGTTTAAGTCTCTTGTTGTGGGAGAGGTACATAATCCTAAACATGTATTCAACTGTAGAGATTTGATATGGATATCAAGCTTGGAAACTTCTCAAAATACCCCCGAATGTTTTACTCATTTCTTTTGTTTGTACTGGAGTAATGGTATGGTAGTCAAAGTATGTCAAGAGAGCTATGATAGAAATTCATACCAAGAATTATATAAACTCAGGGAACTATTTATAAATAACATCGGTTATTCCTATGTTCCCATAGAAGATAACAGTGAAATATACATTTTATAAACGTAAAAAAAGATATATAATGGCTAAGAAAAAGAAACAACTTCCTGACTTATCGAAGCAAGATATTCTTACTTCCATAGATTTAAGTACTCTGGGGACTAATGGAGACCCTTGCTTTGGTATTGGGTATGATTTATCAACTAAGGAATGTAAGCTATGCGGAGACTCAGAATTATGTGCATTTAAGATGTCACAGAACTTGAACATTACAAGAAAAGAACTTGAACAGAAGAATCAATACAAGGATTTGGATGTACTTGAAGATACGGTTGGTATCAAGAAATACATCCGAGGCTTGATTCGGAAAGGCAAAGAGAAAAAAGAAATTATCTCAAAGACAGTTGAGAAATTTGAAGTACCAAGAAAACGTATTAGAGAACTTTATAAAGAGTGTACTAAATAATGAAACCAATAGAGATGATATGGGCTATGTTCAAGGTATACCTTAACAACCCAAACTATTTTGTAAAGCAAGAAGATGTACTTGCTAATTTATGTATGGAGGGTTCTACCGATGTAATCAGGATGTGTAATTCATTGGGAGTACATGTTTCTAGACCCGAGAAATTAACCTTTGGACAACTTTTACGTAAATGTAATATATTATGAACAGATTTAGATTTATCAAAGTAAGGGAGGTAGTATCTCCCAACAGAGCAAACCCAAATGATGCTGGGTTAGATTTTTATGTACCAACCAATTTATACCCTGAGGATATTCATTCTAAAAATGAATTCGACTCCGAAGGTTATGATTTAGATGTTCCTTTTGGTGAATTCTTTGTAAGGCATATAGCTTTAAAACCAGGTCATCGTATACTTATCCCATCGGGTATCAAAGGTTTGCTAGAACCTCCTGCATCTATGTTAATGGCAGCAAACAAATCTGGTATAGCTACTAAGAAAGGGTTAATCTTTACTGCCGAGATAGTGGATTCCCCTTATGTTGGAGAGATACATATTGGGATATATAACACTTCTCAAGAAATTCAGGTTATCGAGGCTGGTCAAAAGCTGGTACAATTTATTCATGTACCCATTTATATTACCGAGCCAGAGGAGATTCAGCAAGAGGAGTTTTATATTGAATCACAAATGTGGGGAAGCAGAGGAGATAAAGGATTTGGTTCATCTCAAAACATAAAATAGTGGACATAAGGAATATAAATGAACAAGTGCCTCAGGTAGAAGAAACTGAGGCACGGATACTACAAGAAATGTATGGTCTTGGGATAGAACAATTCTCTGGATATAAATCTATAGAGAAGTTACCAGATTATCCTTTAGATATAAATAACCCAAAGAACCAAGTTATCCTAAAGGATTTTATTGGTAGGGTTATTGAGGAATTAACCGAAGGATTCGAATCTACCGATGAAGTAGTATCTATATATCGTGATTATGGATGGAATAATGATTGCTTAACCTCAGAAGAATACACTCAGGTATTAAATCATCTAGCAAATGCAAATGAGGAACAAGCAGATGCCTTGGGATTCTTCTTTACTTTGCTTTTGTATTCTAATATATTGCCAGAAGATATTCTGAAATACCAAGATGCAAAGAGTTTATTTGAGGTAATGGCAATCGGAGTCAAAGACTTACTCATCAAGTACCCAGACCATCGAAGTGTAAGGAAATACCCTATACTAAGTCCAACTGATTGGGCAAGAGAAGATAGAGCAGAATATGATAAGATAGTTTCTTATACCCCAGGTTTTCATGAAATGAGCGAGATATCTCATGAAAATGAGAAGCTATATTTATGGGAAGTAATATATGAACTTAATAAAGCAAGGAACTTCCTTAAATGTAGACCCTGGAAACAAACTCAAGTGATGACCAAAGAAATAGATTTTCAGGAATCTTTGGTAAAGTCATTCTATCTCTATATGGGATTTTTAGCCATGAATGGGTTTACTCCTTGCGGATTATTTAGTTTATTCTTTAAAAAACAACGTCTCAATTTATGGAGACAAAATACTAATTACTAGCATGTCAGGATGGAACCATAAATTAGAGGGACTTCAACTTAATCCGGAGGAGTCCCTCCATTCGTTAGAATTTGCTACTTCACAAGAGGCATGGGAAAAACTCAATGAGGGATTCCTAAGATTAGAGCCTGCTTTATTTGCAAAGGGGTCTATTGCCAATAGTGGGGTAGCAGTAGTGTATAATGTATTTATAAAAATACGAAAAGCATGGGTAGACCCAGAATTTGATTATGGGCGGTGTTTCAATTATAAAGAAACTAAGTGGACTAGCTTATTGAATAACTACATAGATTTTAATAAGCTTGACTTGTTGCGTAGTAAACTGAGAGTACTGAGAAATAAGTACAATCAGAATTACAATATAACTTATATGTTCAATAATCATCATGATAATGGTAAACAATGTCTAATAGCTGCGACTTTTTCAAAACGATTCGGGGAAGACATCCCAGTTATTACAATGGTAGTTCGGGCTTCGGAGATTACCAAGAGGTTAATATTCGATTTCCTATTAATTCAACGAATGTCAGAGTACGTATATGGGCCGGACCAGTCAGTACAAATCAACCTATTTGCGACTCAAATGTACGGAAATGTGGAGACACTTCTAATGTATCATACCCATAAACCTTTGAAGAAGGTACTTAAAGGAGCAGAGGAGAATTCATGGAATAAGAGGATAAAAGAGATATGGAAAAAATTCCAAAAGGGCACAGAGAAGGAATTCTCTTCATTCAAGGTATTCTTTAGAAGTTTTAAAGTGCTTCGACCAGATTTATATGAGGAAACATATAAATCAATGAAAGCAAAAGAATTACTTCTTGAATACGAGGATATAGAATATCCTGAGAATGTAATCTCTTACTCTCAACGTAAAGCCTATAAAAAGAAACTTTTAAAACAAAAGAACAATGGAAGCTAAGGAATTTTTAAATCAGAAGCGGATAGGATTAGTAAACAAATTTTATTACCAAGTTTTAGAGATTAAAAAGAACGGTGCAGAACCAGATATACCCTTGTTAATGAAAGAGGTAGAGGATTTTGATAATTTTGTATTTTTATTTTGCTACTGGCATATGACCTGGGTTAATTCTACAATGTCATACAGTTAAATATTTATATAATATGAGGATATATTCTAACAGTTTTGAGTTAATGTCCGAAATGGGCAGAGAACTCAACAGTTATGGTCAAACTGTAAAACCAAAGACCTATCAAAATAAAGTGATTGAAGGTAATGAGGATTTTATTACAAAAGAACTCATTTGCCAACAATATTGTTTAACTTCACTTGGAGACCCAGTATGGTTATTCATATTCTCTCATTCAAAGGAATGGGCAGATGCCGAGTTTAAAGAAAGAATTGGTTGGTATGATTTAAATCCAGGTAAAGCTTGGGAATTGAGAAAAGATTTATGGGAACAGTTTTTGGTGAATGGTAAGTTTGATTACACCTACCCAGAGCGTATTTGGAACTCGTTAGACATTTATGGTAGTACTTCTTTTAACTGTGATTCAGCAATGCAATCAGTTATTGAACTTCTTAAGAGGGATAATGATACTCGTAAAGCAGTACTCCCTATATTCCATGGTACAGATTTAAGATTCCTTGATGGAAGTAAACGTATACCTTGCTCAATGTATTATGATTTCCTTATCCGTCAGAATGGTAAAGGAGAGAAGGTATTACATATTTGCTATCATCAAAGAAGTTCGGACTTTGTACAACATTTCGGTAATGATGTATATCTTGCATGGAGACTCATGCAATATGTAGCTAAAGAGGTAGGAGTAAAACCAGGTTATCTATATCATACTATCGATTCTCTTCATGCTTATAAGAAAGATTGGACATCATTAGCATCTAATCTGGAAGACTTACAAGAGAAATACTAATAATGAGGGATGTATCTACTACTGGTGGGTATGTCCCTTTTTCCATTTTAAAATATGGAGACACGGTATACAATAATAAAAAACAAGAGAGAGCTTAAGAAACTTATTGCTTGTTGTAAAGCTACAGGTTATGCTTGCTGTGACTACGAAACAAATGCAGAACCAATATATAATAAGGGTTTTAAGCCAACTATACTCTCAGTATCCTGGATGCCAGGGTTTGGTGCTTCCATTCCTTTAGACCATTTCGAAACAAAAGATTATACTTCACCAGGTTGGAATTGGAAAAAGATGCTAAAGAAATTTGGGGAAGAGGTAATCGAGAATTATGACATTGTAAAGGTTGCATGGAACTGGAAGTTTGATGACCAGATAAACCAAAAGTATAAAATATTCTATAGGGGTACTTGTTTAGATGGTATGCTTGCAAAATATGTTCTTAATGAGGAAAAACCCCATGACCTAAAATCAATGGTAAGAAGGTATTTGCCTGAGCATGGTAATTATGAGAAACAAGATGCTTTTGATAAAATACCTTGGGATAAAAAAGAATTAGACCCACTTTGCCATTATGGGTGTCAAGATACAGATTATACTCTTAGGTTAATGATATTCTTTGAGAAGAAGTTGGTGGATTTAGGTATGTATTCGGTATTCCGTAATTTATTCATGTGTAATTCACGAGTACTAACATCGGTAGAAAAGGAGGGTTTATATCTAGATACTGAGTTCAATAAAAAGCTTTTGGAAGAATATAAACCAAAAATAGATGCTGCTAGAGACGCAATATACGCTTTGCCAAGAGTAAAGAAATTCGAAAAGAAGTATAACCAAGAAAAGATTGATAAGTATATTCAATCTATCGAATCAGAACTTGAAGAGTTAGATTATAATGATCCAAAAGATAAACGGAAGATTGCATCAAGGGAACAGAAAATCTCAAATATCAAAGCAGGTATATTCACAACTAAAAAGGAACAAGAATTAATAAGGCCCATTAATTTGGGTAGCCCAGTTGATTTACCTGCATTGATGTATTCAGAAAGGGGTTTTCATTTTGATGTGATTAAGGATAATGAATCTGGTAAACCAAGTACTGATGAAGAAACTCTTACTAACCTTAGGTTAACGATTAAAAAGCCAGATTCACCAAAGGCAATATTCCTTGATAAGCTTCTTGAATTACGAGGGTTAGAGAAAATGTATAAGACCTATATTTATGGATGGTGGGAAAAGGTACAAGATGATTCTAGATTACACGGTAGGTATAATATACATGGTACAGACTCTAATCGGTTTAGTTCTGCAGACCCAAATATGCAGCAGATACCAAAGACATCGGTAGACCCCAATATCAAGAAACAATTAGTTGCTCCTCCGGGATATTTATATATGGCATTTGACTACTCACAGGCAGAGTTAAGAATGATGGCTCATCTATCGGGTGATGAAACATATCTTGATGCTTTTGCAAAGGGGGCTGACCCTCACTTGGGTATAGCAGCAGCAAAATATGGAGTATCAATTGAGGAAGCCTCTAAAATATACGAAGATGAAAATCATCCTGACCATAAATTATGGAAGACTAGAAGAAAACAAGCTAAGCAAATTGCATTCGGTTTGATTTATGGTATTGGAGAAGCTTTACTTGCAGTAAAATTATCCGACCCAAAAGCTGGTATTATAGTTACTAAAGAAGAAGCCCATAAAGAAATGGCGGAGTTCTTTGAGAAACACCCAAAGATACTTAAGTTCAAAGAGAAGCAAGAGAAATTCCTTCGTAAGCATGGGTATTATACTCAGTTATTTGGTACTAAGAGAAGATTACCCCAGATATACTCAAACGACAAACAAGAAGTTGCTTATGCTATTCGTTTGGGACTTAACTTCCCATGTCAAGGTGCTGCAGCAAATATGACCAACTTTGGAGCTATTCTTGTTTATTGGTTAATGAGACAAGGTAAATTACCAATGATGAAAGAAGCTTGTACGGTACATGATGCAGTATATATGTATTCTAAACCAGAAGATATAAATACCTGGACTGTATATACCATTTGGAATATCCTACGTAATCCAAGTACTAAGAAGTATTTCGGTTTTCAAGTAGATGATGTAACTCTATCAATGGATTTTACAATAGGCCGGTCTATGGCAGAAGAATTACCATTTATGCCCGGATATGATTATACTAGAATGTTAAAACCAGACTTTTCGGTAGAAGAGTACATGGAGGAATACCATAAGTTTAAGACTCGTAAAATTGGTAATTTTAGTGCAGCTTCACCAGAAGTATTTATGGAACTATATAAAAAGGAAATCCATAAATATCAACGAGAATATGAAAAATCGAGAAAAGGGTAATATACCCGGGTTTAGTAATTATTACATATCCCGTACTGGAAAATTATACTCGAAATTTACTGGTAGTTGGAAATTAGTAAAACCTGCTATGAAAGATAATGGTTATTTATCTAACTCTTTAGTAGGAGATGGTGGTAAACGGAAGAACTTTTATAGACACAGGTTAGTTGCTTCTATTTACATCCCTAACCCAAACAATTATCCTCAAGTATGTCATAAAAATAACAATCCAGAGGATAATCGGGTAGGTAATTTATATTGGGGTACAGCTAAGATGAATATGGGTCAGTGTATAGAAGATAAAAGATTCTATTTTGTTGGTAAAGAACGAGAACGTAAGGTAAATGTAGAATTATTAATTTCTAGGTATATAGAGGGTATACCAAGAAAAGATATACTAGAAGAATTCGGTATATCAACTGGAGTATTATATAAAATATTACGGTATAATAACATAAAACTAAGGAAATGAAGAAGATTTTAAACGGGCCCACGGTATGGAGGGCTAAATGCCCAGTATGTGATTGCGAATTTGAATATGACAATAGTGAAACTTTTGGGGTTTATAAAAAATCGGGCGATTATTTTAGGATAGTACAATGTCCTAATTGTAAAACTAATATAAAGCATTCAGATTCAGTATCTACCATTACAGGAGTGAAAAGAGAAGATACTATGTCTACATAAATAATATAAATTTATGGAATTATGGCAACACAGAAAGAGATTGATAATGCAAGCAAATTAACTGCCCTTACTTATATGGTTGCAGGGTGTTTAGGTTATTCTATCGAAAACTTACTTAAGTACTTAGATGTAGTTAATCTAAGGTTGAGTGGACAAGAAAAAATGTTACTTAACCGATTAAAGACTCAGTTATCTCAAGTACAAACTAATCTTACTACTTTAGAGGGATTAGCTTTTAAAGTAATGGCTACAGATGAGGATGGTAAACTTGCTTATGAAGATGCCACCCATATTTATTGGGCTGCATTTTTAGCATTACTAGATAGAGGTGGTACTGATAACTTATGCGACTTAAGATTAATGGCTTTGGTAGATAAGATAAGCATCTATAAATCTCTTCTTAATTTGCCCGGTATGAAACTCTCTTATCAAATGGCTTTTGCTCAAGTAACTAAAGCAATAAGCAAAGGAGAATTTAGTAAAGAAGACTTTA
>OLQD01000325.1_pt1 | contig 46567 bp, 39 predicted proteins | sample 1672841 | NCBI WGS metagenome assembly OLQD01 (sample SAMEA3136729, study PRJEB25190) | human gut metagenome | biome: human gut; feature: human-associated habitat; material: faeces | place: Austria | collected 2013 | reverse complement strand
GATTCTTCCGAAGTTTCATTTCATTCCTCCGAAGAATTTTTTATTCCCCACGTGGGGATTTCGAAATATCCACGTGGAAATCACTTTTCCCCGACACTGCGCCGTACCGATATGTAATCAACTCTAAATTATTGCAACGAGCCAGCGTCGAATTTGCCCAGCCAAGAGCACTAGCACTACTAGCTAACAGCTAACAGCCAACAGCTACACATGAGCGACCTGCGAGGAGTAGAGTGGTCGATGAGATCATTATATATAATGCGTCAACCCTGGTGAAACTGGAGTTTCATACGGAGGGAACTTTGTCAAGTTAGCGACACTTCTTTCCGAAGGCGAGCTTGCGCCACATATTCCCTTGTCAGCGAAACGAAACAAACGAGTAACCGTATGATAACATCGCCGCGCTACCTTTGCAGCGTAAGATTTGAAACAGGACACACTTCGTATGCTACACAAGGCGCTTTTCTACACACTCGCCCTCTTGACACTCTTCACCGCTGGCACTGCACTAATGGCTCAGCCTCACGGGCAGCCTATCCCTCACAGCGAGGCGGATCTACGACTAGGCACCCTCACGGGACGCATCGTCGACGAGCACGGCGAGGGGCTCATCGGAGCTACCGTGCGCATCATCGAGACAGGCGGCGGACAGGTCACCGACTTCGATGGCAACTACTCTCTACGTCTGAACCCTGGCACCTATACCGTGGAGATCGCTTACGTGGGCTACGCTACCAAGCAGATCAAGGAGGTACACATTACCGCTGGAAAAGAGACGAACCTCTCGGTTGATCTCGCCATAGCGGACAATGTCCTCGGCACCGTCGTCGTGACTGGCTCCTACAAGACGAGCAATACGGCGGGTGCAATGAAGATACAGCAAAGCATGCCTCAGCTCTCCACTGTCGTATCGAGCGAGATGATCGGTAAGACGGCCGACAAGAACCTCGGCGAGGCGCTCAAGCGTGTCACAGGCGTCACCACCATGAGCAATAAGTATGTCGCCGTGCGGGGTATGGGCGAGCGCTGGAACGAAGCTTCGCTCGATGGCATCCCGCTACCCAGTACGGAGAGCAATGCCAAGGCGTTCGGCTTTGACCTGATCCCTACCTCGCTCATAGACAATGTGACGGTCCTCAAGACGGCTACGCCGGATGTTAGTGGCAACTTCTCGGGCGGTCTTATCCAGATCACCACGAGAGACATTCCGACGAAAGACTTTATCTCCATCAGTGCCGGCACCAGTTACAACTCGCTCAGCACCTTCCAGACACAGAAGTACCGCATCAGAGGACAGTGGGACTGGCTAGGCTATGACGACGGTCGGCGCGCCCTCCCTAAGGGACTGCACGAGATACCTTTCGACCCGTACAACCCCGTTCCCGAGCTCTTCGAGCAGAGCAAGCGACTGACCACCGACAACTTCACCATCCACGAGGGCAAGACCCCGCTCGCGCAAAACTACCAAGTCTCTCTCGGCAAGAGCTGGGACCTCAACAAGAGCGGCAACCATCGGCTCGGCTTGATCGCCTCGCTCACATATCGCAATACGCAGCAGCAGACCATCATCGACCACATAGAGCGTGGCGAGTGGATGAATGCCAAGCAATATAATAAGGTACAGGAGAGCTTTGTCGATACCGGCATACGCAATAGCGGAGCTAACTACAAGTACAACACGACCCTTGCGGGCGTCCTCAACATCGGTTGGCAGCGGGGCACTAATCGCCTCAGCCTGCGCAACACCTACACCCATAAGTATGACAACGACCTCTCAGAGCTAACTGGTCTGAGCGACGAAGACCCCAACCCCGAGAGCAATCCTTACCGACAGCAGGTCAATTACCCGACCTTTCAGGACCTCTTGCAAAACAAGCTCAGCGGTAAGCATCAGCTGGGCGAGTCACTCCGCCTCGACTGGGCACTAGCACACACCTACGTACAGCGCAACCAGAAGGACGCCGCCTTCACACAGCAGGTGAGCCAGCTAGACGAGGCTGGAGCGTGGCACTTCTACAATCAGGTGGGCGTGCAGTCGGGGACACTCTTCCCGCTGACCCGTGCCTGGTACCTCAACCACGAGCGAGACTTCAACGGACAGGTCAATGTGGAGCTACCCTTCGACCTCTTTGGCAATGACTGGAAGCACAAGTTCAAGGCGGGGTACGATGGTGCCTTCAAGGAGAACCGCTTTGAGTTTTGGGAGCTTTCGATGCACCTCTTCAACACACGAGGCTTTGACTTCACCACGAGCACAATCGCCGACCTCATTAAGGAGGAGAACATGCGCGACGGTGGCTTCGCCTGGGATCTCAAGCGACTCCAAGGTGACGGGCGTATGTACCACGGGCGAGTTATCCAGAATGCACTCTACGCTATGCTCGATGACCGATACAGCGAACTACTACGTCTCGTCTGGGGGCTGCGTGTGGAGCACTACCTCTACCAAGAGCTGAGCAACCCCTCCATGTCGATGGGTGAGCTAAACATTGTCGAGCAGGATCGCAAAGAGAAGCCTGTGGCCATCATGCCTTCGATCAATCTCACGATCACACCGATCAAAGACCTCAACGTACGACTGAGCTACAGCCGCAACACGGTGCGCCCTCAGTTTATGGAGCGTACAGCTTACCGCTTCTACGACCCCTTCCTCGGTGGGGAGATCTTTAACCAGAGCGTCATATCGACGACCGTAGACGGTGCTGACCTCCGTGTCGAGTGGTATCCTGGTGCTGGCGAGGTGATCTCCATCGGTGGCTTCTACCGTTACCTAGACAAACCTATCGAGCGCATCGCTCAGAAGACCGCTTCCTTCGCCCGCTTCTACATGCTGATGAATAGCGACAAAGCGCACAGCTACGGCATCGAGCTAGAGCTTCGCAAGAACTTTGGCTTTATCCCACTAGGCTCCTGGCTCGAGCATCTTTACCTCAATGCTAATGCGACCTTCACCCAGAGCATCGTCACCGGTATGGTCTCACGTGCCGACGAGCGTGGTATCCTGCACTGGGTGCCTGTCACACAGCGCCGACCGATGTATAGTCAGGTGCCCTATATGTACAATGTGGGACTCTCTTACGAGAGCGACACCTTTGGGGCCAATCTCACGATGAACCGCTCTGGGCGCAAGCTCGTCCTCAACACGAACCAAGCCTACGAGCAGGAGTACGAGGCACCCTTCAGTCAGCTCGATGCACAGCTCTCCTACACCTTTCCCAAGTATGGCGTGACCATCAAGGTCAATGGCTCCAACCTACTCAACGCTAAGCATATCATCTACACCAACCATGTGGACGACTTCGAGCGTGCCGCTGACAATAATCAGATCCTAGACACGATGCGCCCTGGCGCCTCTAGCGACTACGAGCCAGGGCACGACAACGTCGTCTACCAGTACCGCGATGGCCTCTCGCTGAGTGCCTCCGTTAGCTGGACTTTCTAAAGAATCAGAGATACTAACACTTTAATTATCTATCATAATATCATGAACAAGACAATCCGTTTACTAAGCCTCGTGATGGCTACCTTCATGAGCCTAGCACTACTTACCTCATGCGACGAAACAGGCAATGAGCCTAATGGTGGTGGTGGTGACAACAACAAAGTCACTGGTCGCACCATCGGTGGCAAGGAGCTCGTAGTCGTCGAGGGTCGCATCAATGGCAAGAACAATCACTGGACAGCCGACAAGGTCTACGCACTCAAGGGCATCGTCACCGTACCAGCCAGTGAGACGCTCACCATCGACGCTGGTACCACCATCATCGAGGAACCCACACCATCAGGTGCTACGGGCGTACTCGTCGTAACTCGTGGCGCTAAGATCATGGCCGAGGGTACCGCCCAGAAGCCTATCGTCTTCACCTCCTCCAAGGCTGTCGACAGCAATGCAGGTCGCCCCGCTCCTGGAGACTTCGGTGGTGTCATCATACTGGGTAAAGCTAAGGTCAATACCCCGACCGACGCTCAGTTTATCGAGGGCCTCAACCAAGGTGTCGAGGAGTACCGCTACGGTGGTGACAACGATGAGGACAATAGCGGTGTACTGCGCTACGTACGCATCGAGTACGCTGGCTTCATCCTAGGCGACAGCAACGAGATCAATGGTCTCACCTGCGGTGGCGTAGGTCGTGGCACCACGCTAGACCATATCCAGGTTAGCTGGGGGCTAGACGACAGCTTCGAGTTCTTCGGTGGTTGTGTCAATGCTACCCACCTCGTCTCCTACGCTTGCGACGATGACAACTTTGACTTTGACAACGGCTTCACCGGTAGCATCACTTACGGCGTAGCTATTGCCAACCCCGCCTCGACACACTCCGACAGCAAGGGTAAGTCTGACAGCAACGGCATCGAGCTAGACAACAATGCTAAGGCTCAGGACGAGACCTTCTCACTCATCCCTAAGACGCACCCCACACTGACCAACGTCTCTATCATCGGTGCATCTACCCGTGTAGCCAACGTCCACAACAACTTCCAGGGCGATGCTTACAAGTACGCAGCTCGTGTACGTCGTGGTGGTCAGATTACGCTCAAGGACTGCATCCTCACCGGTTATCCTAAGGGCTTCGTCCTCGACCCCGATGCCGACAAGATGGAGCATAGCAAGATCGAGGGTAGCTCCTTCCACGGTTTTGACGCTGCCTTTGAGATCAAGAACGGCTCCACCAAGCCCGCCACAGGCATCATTGAGGTGGTCAACAAAGACTCCGCAGCTACCTTCGGCATGAAGGCTCCCTTCGGCACTCCAGCCGACTTCTCAGGAGCTCAGGTCGGTGCCTTCCCTGCTAGCAAGGGCAACTGGATGGCAGGCTGGACCGCCTTCTAGTCTTCCTACTAGACGCACAAACCACTAACCAAGTAGGGGCGGACCTTGTGTCCGTCCCTATTTTGTTTGGTGGTCTTTTTGTGATGTGACCTTTGACTACTACGTCTCGGGGTATTGCGAGATTGAGCCTATACGACAGTTAACTCAATAAGCGTAAGGTCATCTAGTTCTTTTGTAGCTTACTAACCTCTCCGACCCAGAGAGAGACTATAAGCAGTAGCTGTAGCGCAAAGGCGTAGATCCAATATCTATCTAACCAGAATAAGAGGCTTAGCAGAGGGAGTATATAGCTAGTGCCTAAGACTATGAGGAGCTTTTTGATACCTATAATTGGGTAGTCTCCACGATTGACCTGGCGACACACCCAGGCGACCAGTACGATCAGTAGGAATGTGACCGAGAGTGCTAGACTCTTTGCCATCTGCACATGAAGCTCACTAGAGGCTTCTCCTAGAGAGGAGACCATCAGCACCCAAGCGGCAATGAAGGAGCAAAACCATGAGAAGTTGCTATCTAGGCGGAATCTGTTTTTCATAAGGATCGTACTACTTTTCTTTCTGCATTGAGTCTGGCTACAAATGTACAAAATGTCATTCAGCTCCCCAACTTCGCACATCTTACGTATAACGCACCCCATAGAACACACGACTCGCTCATCCCGTATGCAAGTGCGCACGAGATGAGCGAGTCGTGTACCTAAGGTTGCTGGCTAGAGTGGCTCCTAGCGAACGACCTTGAAAGTTTGGCTACCAACCTTGATTAGGTAAGAGCCAGCGGGGAGTGTAGCTGTACTGATAGTAGCCACGCCCGCTACGGGCTCTACGACCTGTAGGCATTGCCCCTGTAAGTCATAGAGAGCTACGGCGGTCGTCGCATTGGTAATCGTCCAGCTCATATCGTCACAGACCAAATGACTCTGAGAGGGTGTCGCTAGGGGCTCTAAGCCGAGTGGCTTATTGGACTCATAGACGAATGTCCCGCCACTGTCCACATCGGTCGCCACGGCGTCTTTGGAGCCATTGTACAGTAGCGGATAGTTGAGAGCCTCTAGGTTGTAGTTCTTAAATCCATAGAGGAAAAGACGTGCCAACGTGGGGAGAGGATAGTAAGTCTTAGCGGCCGGTTGTCCCGTCTTAAATGTAAACTGATAGATAAACCCGCCACTACCTAGGGCTGCTAGATTGCCCTTGTCATCATAGTCAAGAACCGTCTCAACGAGATCACTCCCCGCCTTGAGATAGGAGAGCCCTAGCATGTACCTTCCCTCTGCGTCAAAGGTTATCTCCTCTGACTCAAAGGGGCTTCCGTCTGGATTCACGGCTGTGCGCTTGTAGAGCTGCCCCCTCTTGTTGTATTCGAGCGTAGTGGTAAAGCCTTCGTACCACTCAAAGGCATTAGGATCCAGAAAGTGGACCATAGCTTTGCTCGGTAGTCCCTCGGCACTATATTCTATATTAAGCTTGTAGTCCTCCACGAGAGTAGTATCCTCGGGGTTGGTGTTGAGGTTGTTCCAGCGCACGAAGAGGGTCATCTGCCCCTGGTCGTTGTATGTATAGCAGTAGCGCCTGGCGATGACTAGGTCGTCAAAGCCACTACGCTCTCCATACTCCACCTGCTCGATGCACTGGTGCTTGTCATTGTAGAGATAATCTAGGTATAGCCCTGCTTTGCGTTGTCCCGTTATCGTATCCGTCTCGAAGTAGCTACAGCGGGTGATGTCGTTGTGGGCATTGTATTCAAATTCAATATCCTGATCACCAAAGGCGCCGACCACCTTAGAAAGACGATAGGTGGCTTGATCTGGTACGTGGTAGAAATCGCTGAGATCCTTCAGATTGTTTTCCAGCATCTGAGCGGATAAAAGTATGGTGCTGCCTAATAGTAGGTAGAGGAGGCAGAGAGTCCTGTGTAGTGCGTTCATATTGAGAAGTGATGTTGTAGTCTTTGTCTAAAGAGATAGTTTGAGTGTTGTCTCACCGATCGTAAGGAGGTAGAGACCAGAGGGAGTACTGGTAAGGTCTATCTGCTCCGTGCTAGCTCCCGTAGCCACGGTAGTGAAGATAGTCTCGCCGAGCCGTGTGTACAGTGTAATAGGAGTGCCAGCAGATGCTCCAGTGATGGTCAGGTGATCTGAAGAAACCTCTACGGTGTAGCAAGTCTCTCCTACTGGGCTACTGACTGCATTACTATTACCCACTCTAGTGAAGGTCGCCTCAACACGGACGTTGTAACCATCTATGAAGAAGTATCGGTCCTCTAGGATGTCCTCATCGTTAGCTCTAAGGTACTTAAGCTCATAGCCCTCATCGGGAGTGCAGGTGAGCTGTACTTTGGTGCCGTCTGGCACAGCATTGGGGTCGGGGCAGTCGGGCTTTACCTCGCCCTTGCCCAGCTTAACGATTGTCACCTTGTAGGTGTCCACTGGGATAAGCTTGTAGGAGGCACTGATCTCTACATCACTCGCTACGGAGATGTACTTCTCAGCTGTAATATCTTTGTCGCCAGCCATTAGATGCTCTAGCTCGTAGCCCTTATCGGGGGTACAAATGAAGTGTAGGATAGCTCCCTCGGGAACCTTGGCGAGGTCATACTCTTGCTCCTTTACTGTAAGGGTACCGTGCTCAGGATTCTGAAGTGAGACACGATAGCTCTTGACAGGGCTAAAGGTTGGCGTGACGGTGACATCTGCCTTGACGATGAGCGTGCGGGTGTTTGTAATATCTTCAGTACCTGCCATAAGCTTGGTCAGGGCATACCCCTCCTCAGGCTTTGCGGTAAAGGTTACAGAACTACCTGCGAGGAGGTGCGTCAGGTCTACGCCCTCGGGAGCTACGATGCGACCATGCTCGGCCTGAGCTATGGTCACCTTGTGATAGCTCTGCTGGGGAGCGATGATTACTTTGCCCGCATACTCCTCCTTACCGTCGAGGGTGATGGACATCACCTCGTTGAGCTCTGCGACCTTAGCACCACTGGGGGAGGTGATAGCACAGCCCTCGAGGGTTAGCTCCTTGAAGTAGCCGATAGACACCGTTCCCTCATCGTGAAGCGTTGAGGCGGTGACATAAGCTTTGTCGATCAAAAGGCTCGAAGAGACGAAGTCTCCCACGAGTCCGCCATTGAGTCCAGTGGCTGTAACGGAGACTCCATCGGCAATGGTCAGGCGGCCCCCAGATCGATAGGCATTAGCCTGCTCAGAGGTAATGCTGAGAGAGCCAGAACCTGTAATCCGGACGGACGAGCGCATCGCGATGGCATCATCAGAGCCTGTGCATACGAGCTGGTTGGTACCCTCTACCTGTATGGTTGTCTCGTCAGGCATCCAGCCTGCGAGTATCCTCGAGACAGTGTTGATCTGGACATCCCGTAGCGTAAGCGTCTTAGTTGCAGCAGTCCATGAGACGGTACCCTTTTGGTCTGCAGGCAGTAGCTGTGCATGATCTACAGAGGTGTTGATGTGAGCCTCCATAAATATAAACTCTTGCGCACCCAATGGAAGGGTGAATAGCCACAAGGATATGGCTACGCCAAAGAGCTTTAGGAGCAGTGGTAATTGTTGATTCATTGATTGATCGCGTTTTGATGTTTGTATAGCATGTGGCATAGTTGCCTCGCTACTTCTTGTCTACCAGCATGGCGTACTGGATCGTGATATAGCCACGGTGCTTCTTGTTGTCCTGAAAGTCTAAGACGCGTAGACGAACTATCTCTCCCGAAGCTGTCCGAATAAGGAAGATAGCGTTGTCTATATAGACTTGAGGTGGCATACCCTCTTGCGTGATGATCCCCTTGTTGAGAAAGCCCCCAGATCCGTCGCACTCCGAGGAGAGGAGGAAGTTGGCCTCTTGCATCTCATACTTCGTCCGATGAGAGCCTAGGCCATCATCTTCAAACTGCATAAGGAGTTGCCCCTGACGATCTAGCTCCCACTGGGTATCCTTAGGTGTAGGTATTTCCTCCGTGAGGATCTTCTGCTTGCTAATACGCACGGCAGCGCCCTTCCCCACCCCCGACTCACCACCATTGGTCTTGAAGTCGTAGCGGTGTAAACCGAGATCCCACGAGAGGTCATTGGCTGGGTCAGTCACCTGGACCAGCTCACCAGTAGCAAAGTTTAGGTAGACCCACTTGGTATAGTCAGTCGCATCGATGGTCATTCGCTTGACCATCCACTCCTTCTCAGGGTTAGCAGGAGGCACGGCGGGCGTGTCTGGAGTGTTAGGGTTTTCTGGCGTAGGCTTCGGCGCAGGCTTGTCACAAGCAGCGCACAGGAGCAGTACCAAGAGTGTAAGTAGTGAGAGTTTCTTCATAATAGTTGATTTGCTTTTATCGTATTTCAAATTGGCTGTGCAAAGGTACTATTTGACATCTATGCTTATCAATACCTACTTGAAGGTATTTCCATACTCCTCGCACCAGTTTCTACGCACTCGCCTGAGGAGGGTGTGCGTCTAGTGCCACTAGTAGCACTAGTACCCCTAGCTAACGGCCAACAGCTAATAGCTAACTTTGTGCTATGCGTTGCAACATTTTGGCGACTCACTCGTCTTAATGGTGTACGACGCTCTTCTGGACCGTTGGTCCGAGCGGAATACAGTTACACATTGAATAGTTTTTAGTTTACAGTGATTACAATGGATGGAGCCACTTTCATACAGACCTACGTCCCCCTACGGCCGACGATCTTACAGGTCTGTATGGCTCTTCTATCCAACGAGATGGAGGCTGAGGATGTGACCCAAGATGTGCTCATCAAGCTCTGGGAGCAACGAGACCATCTAGAGGAGGTCGCCTCACCGAAAGCTTACGCCATCCGCATCGCTCGCAACAAATGCATCGACACGCTACGGGCGCCAGCACAGCGTCTGCGCAATGCGGAGGAGCCCACAGAACTAGAGATGCCTCTAGTCACGACGACACCCCAAGAGCAACTCATAGCCCAGGAGCAGCTAGCACGCATCAACGACTGGGTCGCTACCCTCCCCGAGCAGCAACAAGAGGTGTGGAGACTACGACAAGAGATGATGCTCACAAACGATGAAACAGCCCAGCGCATGGGACTCAAAGAGGTGACCGTCCGATCGATGATCTCACGACTACGCAAGGAGGCACGAAAGCTTTTTGCAGATATGGAGGCGTAATCCGCATACCTTATTATATATAGAATACAGAAGCCACTATGATACATTCATCACACGACATAGATCAGCTACTAGAGCGCTACTACGACGGGTTATCCACGCCCGACGAGGAGTTTGTCCTCTACCTAGCACTCCTTCAGGAGGAGCCAGGATCGCCATACTATGCCGATCGTATGCTCCTAGAGGCTACCCTACAGCGTGCTGCCTCACAGACGAAGAGTGCAACGCCAGCACCCACCCCTCGCTGGAAGATCTGGGTGCGCAAGTACGCAGCCGTCGCTGCCGTACTACTCATCGGTGGTGTAGGGGTCTCCGTCTTCCAGTGGGGACGCAATAGCCGACAGGCAGAGCTATCCCTTCGCAATGGTCAGCCCATACCGCAGGAGCAGGTCAATGAGTATACGCTCGCTGCTCTCACCAAGCTGGGAGACTGTGTAGAGCTGTGCTCTGAGCAAAATGAGCAGATAGACCAACTCTTCGGTCGCCTACAAGACTCTTACCAGAGCTCGATGGAGAAGATCCCCTTTGTCTCAGAGGGTGGGTGGACCCTGACGGGCAATTGATTTCGTCTATGATTGCAACAATCTGCTCTCTCAAACGACTTATATATAGAACCTCTGATACAGACAGACACAGATTATGAAAGCATACATAACTCATCTCTCACGCCTGAGCATCGTCACGCTCACGATGCTGCTCCTGATGGGTCTACCCGCCGTAGCGCAGCGTGGCTCAGCCCGTACGCGTATCAATACGTCTAGGCTCATGGAGATCAAAAACGTGGACGTCATATATATATCCCCGGCAATGCTCCAGAGCGTACCCAAGGCGAGCCTTAAGATAGACGGCGCTGACGCTATGTCAGGCATCATGGACGGCATCACATCGATACATATCTACACCTCCTCCGACCGCAAGGCGATACAAGAGCTACGTCGTACCTTCGCCCCTATCACAGAGCTACGTAATGCTGACCTGGAGCAGCTAATGTATGTCAAGAACGAAGACGGCGTCGTCAACTTGATCGGACAGTTACAGGGCGACAACGCCTCCGAGCTATACATGATCGTCACGGGCGATGACGAATACACGGTGATCAATTTCTCGGGGAGCTTCTCCCGTCGACAGCTCGAAAAGGCGGTCACCCAAGACAACCGAAGGCGCAAGTAACGACTCGCTACTAGTGTCCCCGAGTGAAGACCCATGCTACTTAACCTTTCAATAAGTACCTACAAACGGGCTACACGTCTACTGTAGCATCTTGCGGGGATGAGACCATACGTGAGTACAGTCTCCACTCCATACACGATAAGAGCCGAGAGGCTCCGTGTGGCAAGACTGTTTTGTGATTAGTTTTAGTTGTAAATTGAACAGAAGCGACGAGAGGGAGCCCCACCACGGGGACTCCCTCTCTTTTGACTTGATAGAACTATCGAATAGGTCTACACCATGCCTTTAGTATTGACTCAAGGCAAAGGCGGAAGCTCCTGTGACAGCAATGATAATTGCGTATATGATACCAATCACTGCTCCCGCGACGGCTGAGATAATCGCCCACTTGCGAGCGTTGCGGCTCGAAGCATTAGCACCCTCGTAGTCGCCCTGTAGGAAGCGAGAGGAGACCTGCGTTGAGTAGACGATGGCGACGATTCCACCAGGCAAACAGCAGAGGAGCGTCACGAGGATGCTCCAGACGAGGTAGTTGGGAGGCATAACCTGACCGTTTGGCGTCTGAGGCTGGGGATTGCCATAGGAAGGAGCAGCGTTGTAAGCCGGCGCCTGTGGAGGAACTGTGGGCTGAGCCATCTCGGGTCCTGGAGTCTGTGGTGCAAAGAATGAGCTAAGCTCAGCGACCTGCTGTGCCGGCATCCAGTCACTCATGCCCTCTGTCCATACAGGAGTCTCAGGGGTGAGCTGCTGTGTAGCCAGCTGGTCGATGGTAAACGGGCCACTCTTCTCCCCATTGATGACGAGATAGTACTGTTTCATAGTCTATATGTTTTGTGATTAGAGTTGGGATATATGACTTGTCTTCATACAGTGTCCAGAGGCATATCCAAAATTAGTCGTAAGCGACTGACGATGCTTTTGGCGATGGGCGCTGTAATCTGCCGTTTCTTGTGCGAAGTTAAGCAATTCTTACTATTCGATCCTATGCGCTCTTCTCCTGCTACTCAGTACGCTCCAGTAGCACCACATGCTCAACCCCTATGGTTATGGGGAACATATCCACGCTCGTAGATGGAAACATATCAAAGATTGCCTCTCGTTTGTAGGAACATATCGACTGTAATTATTTCATTTTCAAGCCTTTATCGATAGCTTCCTGAATAATCTTATGACAACAAACTCCCAACGGATTGTTTTCTTTACAATTAGAATTTTTCATTGCCCCAGTGATGGCATTTACTTCTTTTACGGATTTCGCGCCATGCTTTACAACTGCTTCAATTACCTGATTTTCTGTGACTTCGCTACAATAACAAGCATACTTAGGATCTGCATCTTTCTTAAACCAGATAGGAACTCTAACTTGGTCTTTCAAGAATTTCATTTCATTATCTAAGTTATAGTAAACAACGTCGCAGTCCTCGTTCATGCAAATCTTATATTGATCTCCGTTAACAGCATTACGATAATCATCTACCACTAGATGTTCAACAGTTACTTTACTAACGGAAATCCCTTCATTATTACATACAGGACAATTGTCTTTAATTTGATCCGGCTTTTCTGTTTTGCATCCACAACAACATTCATTATTAATCTTCATCTTCCCCTATTTCTATATCTAAATGATGTTCTGTATTTAGTTTGGACAACAGAGCTACCGTCTCCACATGATGCGTATGGGGAAACATATCGACAGCGCAAGCCTTCACGGCTCTGTACTGCCCCTCAGCCGTAAGAAGCGCTAAGTCTCGTGCCTGGGTCGCAGGGTTGCAACTGACATAGACGATGCGCTGTGGAGCCGCCCGCAGGATTACCTCTACGACGGGCGCATCCATACCTGCACGTGGCGGGTCGGTCACCAGAACATCAGGACGACCATGCGCTGCGACGAAGTCATCTGTCAGGATAGCCTTCATATCTCCAGCGTAGAATGTGGAATTGACAATCCCATTCTGGTCTCTATTGACAAACGCATCCTCAACAGCCTCCGGGACATACTCGATTCCTATGACGGTGCGACAGCTCTGAGCTAAGTAGTTAGCTATAGTCCCCGCTCCCGTATAGAGGTCGTAAACGACCTCGTCTCCGGAGAGCTGAGCGTATTCACGAACCTTCTCATAGAGTCGCTCCGCCTGCCGACTATTCGTCTGATAGAAGGACTTAGGTCCGATACGGTAACGCAAGCCGTGCATATCCTCCTCGATGTATGGCGCACCGCTGTAGAGCTGCGCTGGGAGGTCGGTCAGGCTGTCGTTGAGCTTCGTATTGACCATATAGTAGAGTGACGTGATCTGGGGGAAGCGCACACGCAGTGCCTCGAGGAGCTGTACGCGCAGCTCCTCGGTGCCCTCAGCAAAAGCAATCAAAACCATCAGCCCGCCCAGGGTCGTGGTGCGGATCAGGAGCGTTCGCATCACACCCTCGTGCGCTCTCTGGTCGTAGTAAGGGTACTCCTCCCAGCGCGCTAGGCAGTAGTCATTGAGATAGTCTCGTATCTCCGAAGCTATCGGGTCGGCTATCTGACAAGTCACGCCATGCAGGTCTAGTACCTTGTCAAACATACCAGCCTTGTGAAAGCCCACCCCGCAAAGCTCCTGTTCGCTCGCCTCCTCGGGAAGGCTTTTGAGCTCCTCCTCGGTGAGCCAGCGCTTCTTGCTAAAGGTGAACTCGACCTTGTTGCGATAGTGCCACGGATCCTCGCACCCTACGATCGGCTCGGTCTCTTCGATTGCTATGTGTCCGATGCGGGTCATCGCGTCTGCGGCTTGCTGCGCTTTGCCACGAAGCTGCTCCTCGTAGGGTAGCTGCTGCCACTTGCAGCCGCCACAAGTGCCAAAAACCTCACAGCGAGGCTCCACACGCAGTGGCGAAGGCTCTAGCAGCTCCTCGATGGTGCCTGTCATATAGCTCCGCTTGGAGCGACCTACACGTATGCGACAGCGGTCACCTGGTGCCGCATAGGGGACGAAGAGCACCTTGTCCTCGACATGTGCTACACATTGCCCCTCGGCACCCATCCGCTCGATGAGTACATCGTCTAGATATCTAGGCTCTTTGCGACCTCTTACCATAGGCTACTTGCGGGCTAGCTGCTGCTCGACGAGCGAGATGTACTTATCAGCGAGAGCCGATGCGCCCTCCTCAGTGGGTGCTTCCGTATAGACACGGACGATTGGCTCTGTATTGCTCGGACGTATCTGCACCCACGAGTCCTCGAAGTCGAGCTTCAGACCATCCTCTGTCAAGGGGTTCAACGAAGCGACCTCACGCTCCAGGCTGGCGAAGAGTGCAGAAACGTCCGTACCAGCAGGTAGCTCCACACGACGCTTACACATAGCATAGTCGGGGTAGCGCATGCGTAGCTGGCTAACTATCTCGCCGCTCTTTGCCAAGTGCGTGAGGAAGAGCGCGATGCCGACGAGCGCATCGCGTCCGGCATGCAGATGCGGATAGATGACACCGCCATTGCCCTCGCCGCCGATGAGTGCATCGGTCTCTCGCATACGCTTGACCACGTTGACCTCGCCGACCGCTGCGGGCGTGTAGCTACCACCATGCTGCTCGGTGATGTCGCGCAGAGCGCGTGTCGAACTCATGTTGGAGACCGTGTTGCCACCCTCATGATAGCCGAGGAGGTAGTCAGCGACAGAGACCAGTGTGTACTCCTCGCCAAAGGGGTGCCCCGTCTCGTCAATGATCGCTAGGCGATCCACGTCTGGGTCGACCGAAAAGCCTACATCGGCACGTGCTATGCGTACCAGCTCGCAGAGATCCACGAGGTGGCTAGGTAGTGGCTCCGGGTTGTGCGCAAACTTACCGTCGGGGGTGTCGTTGATCCCTCTCCACTGCTTGACGCCCAGTGCCTCAAAGAGCGGGGGCAGAGCGATAGCTCCGACCGAGTTGATCGGATCGTAGGCGACCGTCAGCCCAGCCTTGCGGATAGCCTCCACGTCCACCTCGGGCAGTGCGAGGATTGCGTCGATATGCTTCTGCAGATACGAGTCGGTCGAGATGACCTGTCCCAAATCTTCTACCGAAGCAAAAGGCACGGTGTGATCCTCCGAGAGACGCAACACTTCATTGCCACGGTCTGCATTGAGGAAGGTGCCGTCGCTCCCCAGGAACTTTAGCGCGTTCCACTGGATCGGGTTGTGCGAAGCGGTGATGATGATTCCGCCGTTGGCACGGTGTCCTAAGACAGCCATCTCCGTAGTGGGTGTCGTAGCCAGCCCTATATTGATTACATCGCAGCCCATACCGAGTAGCGTGCCTATGACCACTTGCTGCACCATCTCTCCCGATAGTCTGGCGTCGCGTCCCACCACGATGGTTGGTCTGCTGATAGACTCGTAGAGCTTGATGTGCTGTGCATACCCCACGACAAAGTGTGCTATCGTCAGTGGGTTGAAGCCGTCTGTCGGAGAGCCTCCGACCGTGCCACGTATTCCAGAGATTGATTTGATGACCGTCATAGTTTTGATTAAGTGTGTTGTTGCAAAAATGAATAGTTTGCGTCCCGTATCACGAGACAGCACCTAAGAGGTCCGTAGGACGCTAGGCCTCCTCGACAAACTGGTACCATACCTCTTCGCAATACATCGGTGCACCCGCATTGTATGCGACATTGGGACCGAGGAGGAAGGGAACGAGAAGACGTATCCTAGCACCATCGCCCACCATCGTGAGCGGATAGGCGACGCCCTCACACATCAGCGCATCGATGGAGTGGCCGTATTGCTCTTGGATCAGCTTATAGTGGACAGAACCCGTACGGTCGCGGGTGTTGACGTAGATAAACTCCGTAGACTGCTGGTAACCCTTAGAGAGGTTGTCAAAGGCGTGGTTGTAGTTTGGTGCGATGAAGCGACCTTTCATACGTAGCATGACGCGCGTACGCTCAGGCTTGGCCAGCTCGGCACCTTTGTTGAGGACCTGCATGTAGACGCCATTGGGGAACTTGTACCACACGTTGGGGTCAAACTCGCGCTGCTCCTCGGCACCCTCCTGCACGTTCATTCCTTGCTCCTGGACGAAGTTGTCTATCATCTTCTTCTCGTCACGTAGCATCTCCGAGAGCGACTTGATATGCTGCTTATCGCGACAGCTGGTCAAGGCACCCTGCCCCAGTAGGAGCATCAGGACGAGTGTCACAAGGGTGGTGATGGTATGGTTTGTTGCTTTCATATATCTATTGTCTAATCTCTAATTTCTAACTTCTAATCTCTAACAACCCGGGTAATCCTGTACGAGCTGGCGCAGTCCCTGCCACACGAGTGCTAGCGCATCCGACAGCGTGCCTTGGTACTCAGCACCTGCAGCGTTCAGATGCCCGCCCCCATCAAAGAGTTTGCTTGCCACCTCATTGACCGGCAAGTTACCTTGCGAGCGCAGCGAGATCTTAACTGGTTCGTCGGGATCACGTTGCTCCCTAAGGAACGCAACTGCTCGTATACCCGCGACATCAAGGGGCACATTGACAAGACCCTCTGTATCTCCAGGCTCTATGCCAAAGCGGTCAAAGTCCTCCTGTCTGAGCGTAAAGACCGCCACCCCTAGATCGAGGTCGTAAGTCGTGCGCTCGTTGATGATATAGCCGAGGAGGCGCTGTCGGCTCAGCTTGTCACTCTTGAAGATCCGTAGCACGATCTCCTCATGCCTTGCACCGACCTCTAGGAGATGAGCGATGGTCCTAAAGAGCGTCGGGGTAATCTGCCCATGTCGCAAGAGTCCCGTATCGGTATAGGTCGCTGCCAGCAAGCAGGTCGCCATATCGGCACCGCCATGTAGCTCTAACTCTCTCGACTCACCGCCGCCGAGTAGCTCCGCTATGAGGAAGCCCGTAGCACACGCCGAGGTGTCGCTATACATCTCATCGACCAGTCCCATCTCAGGCTCTGGGTGATGGTCTATCATCACGGAGCGCACCTCGGGCTTACGCACGATCTCACCGACCAGTGCCTCAAGCGGGTTGCCGATGCGCCCCAGATGGTTGAAGTCGACCAAAAGCAGTAGCCTAGCTTGAGCCAATATATGACGTATCGGCTCTAAGTCGCTCTGCGGTGAGAGCTGATGTATCGTCTCAGCGCCAGGGAGCCAGAGGAGGTTGTCCGGCATACGCCCCACGACCATGATAGAGACCTCGTCAGCACCGCGTGCTAGCAGATAGCTACGTAGAGCCAAGGCACTGCCTATGCAGTCCCCGTCGGGCGACTTGTGTCCTACGATGACGACACGACGCTCGCCCTCGCCTCCTAGGGAGGTGAGATCCAGAGTGTCTGATAAAGGTCTATTGCTAAGCTGCGACATAGAGATCGGGAAAGGTATACACCCGCAAAGATACGAAATTAGAGGTTAGAGATTAGATGTTAGAGCTAGAGATTAGATTCGAGTGGCACTAGTAGCCCCTAGCCTACGGGCAACAGCCAACAGCCAAAAAGCAGGGGAAATTCAGCGCCGGCTCGTTACAATTATTTAGATCTGACTACATGTCGAGGCGGTGCTGTGTCGGAGAAAACTGATTTCCACGTGGATATTTCGAAATCCCCACGTGGAGAATAAAAAATTCTTCGGAGGAATGAAATGAAACTTCGGAGGAATGAAATGAAACTTCGGAAGAATCAAAACGCCCCCACGTGGAAAATAAAAAACATCCACGTGGAGATTTGAGATTCCCCACGTGGATATTCGAGAAAGGAGGGAATCGGACAAATTTCCCCGTAAAGATGTGTAAATAGTGGTTAGAGGTTAGAGACTTTCGCTAGGAGGGCTAGTGATCCCAGTGGCACTAGAGTCTCTAGTCTTTGGCTTTTAGCCTTTTGCCGATTTCTAGCGATAGAGATAGGTGAGGAGGACGAGGAGACTAGCGAACAGCGTGACAGCGATGACGATGCGGATGGTGCGTCGGAGTGTCTGTGCAGTGACAGGATGGATCGGGGTGCCGATATAGGGCTTCTCGACGAGCATACCGTGGTAGATGTTGGGCCCGCCAAACTGCACCCCAAGGATACCCGCCAGAGCCGACTCGGGATAGCCCGAATTGGGACTAGCATGCTTGCGTGCATCTCGCCACACGGTGCGCACGGCTCGCCGACTCGGAGCCACGAGGAGCATCAGGAGCGCCGTGAGACGAGACGGAATATAGTTCGCAGCGTCATCGAGGATACGTGCAGCAAAGTAGCCGAAGTCTTTGTAGTGCTGGTCTTTGTAGCCGATCATGGAGTCGAGCGTATTGATCATTTTGTACGCCATCATGAGCGGCACCCCACCCAGAGCATAGAAGCAGAGCGGAGCGATGACGCCGTCGGAGAGATTCTCCGCAAGTGTCTCCAGCACAGCGGTGCGGATCTGCGCAAAGGTGAGCTGCGAGGTGTCACGACCCACGATCCACGAGAGACGCTTGCGAGCCCCCTCGAGGTCGTCAGCCACCACATAACGCTCTACCGCCAAAGCTTCGCCGATCAAGCTCCGCGGGCAGATCGCAAAGAAGAAAAAGATCGTCTGCCAAGCCAATAAGACGTAACGATAGTCCGCTAGGAGCCATTCAACAGCATAGAAAAAGGCCCAGACGCCCAGCACGAGCGTGAGGGCGAGGAGCGTGCCTTTTGCCTTCTGATGGGGCGGATGGTTGAGCCACCGCTCACCCCATGCGATGAGCTGTCCAAAGAGTCGTATCGGGTGGAGTGCCCAGCGGGGATCACCGAGGAGCAGATCGAGGAGCAGGCCGAAGAGTAGCGGGTACATACTATAAGTAGCTTGACAAACCACGGAGCAACGCTTGACCCGCTTCGGGAGACTGCACCGAGAGGCGGAAGTGGCGAGGCGAGAGGGAGCGGAAGTTGGCCGCATCACGGATCAAGACTCCATGCTGCGTGACGAGGTACTCCTTGAGCTGAGCGGCGGCGCCTCGGCCCTCATCTAGACAAGCGAGGAAGTAAGGTGTAGGACTGGGTATCAGCGAGACACCAGCGATCTGCGCCACCTCGTGAGCGAGGTGCTGCGCCTCCCGCACCAAGCCCGCAGCATCAGGTAGCAACTGGTCGTAATGCTGGCAGATGTAAGCTCCTGCCTCTAGGGCAAGGGCATTGACGCTCCACGGTGAGCGAAGTGGCTCTAGGCGTGCCAGTAGCGAAGGGTGAGCAACGATGTAGCCGAGGCGTATGCCTGGGAGCGCAAAGCTCTTGGTCAGCGAACGAACGATGATCAGATTGGGGTGATGTGCCACTTCGTCTAGGAGCGTCACTGGCTCGGCACAGAGCTCGGCGTAGGCTTCGTCCACGATCACGTAACTATCTGGATGCGCCGTGCAGTAGTTGAGCAGTGCAGCTCGATGCGAGATCTCACCATCGGGATTGTTTGGCAGAGCACTCCAGAGGAGGTCCACAGGGGTGCTTTGGCAGGCTATATCGCTTGTCGGGATATAGGTAATGTGATGGCGATAAAGCTGGCAAGCGTCCTCATACTCAGCAAAGGAGGGAACGGTGATGAGCGTCTCGCCTCCCGCAAAGAGATGCGCTAAGAGGTAAAAAGCCTCCGTTGATCCACTGGTCACTAGTAGCCAGTCGGGATCAAGGTGCCAGTGCTGTGCCAAGAGCTCTCGCAGCTCCTTCGCCTGAGGGTCTGGATAGTGTGTCAAGCTCTCTAGCCGCCCTGAGAGATAGTCTATAATTTCGCCCGCATGATTGCGGTAAGGCACATTGCTAGAGAAGTCGTAGCGCACGAGCGCTCCGTAGCTGTATCGGTCGTCCCCGTGTCCTACTATCATACGTTGCGCAGGCTTTGTAGCATATATTCAATGTCTAGATGCTGACGCATGTGCTCGGCGAGACGATCGTAGGCCGCTTCGCGCGTAGCAAAGGTGCGCTCTAGGTGGAAGGTTCGCGCCGGAGCTACCTCGTGCAGGATCTGCTGCACGATCGCTTCATTGTCCCAGATGCCGTGCATGTAGCTACCCCACAGGCGAGGAGAGACCCAGTAGCCGTCGGGCGTTTCACCAGCCCTCATAACTACCGGTGAGTCGGGCGCATCGACGGGCTGCGTCACCCCGCAGTGGATCTCGTAGCCCTGACAATCGGGAGTACCCGTAGGGAGGTAGGTAAAAGTGGAGGTACGTACCGCTTTATTGCTCTGCAGCGTGGTCTCTGTGGGCAGAAGTCCTAAGCCACGGACGGTACGCGGCTCACCTTCGACGCCATCGCTGTCGGTGATGCGCAGACCCATCATCTGATAACCGCCGCAGATGCCGTAGAGCGGCCGGCCCGCCTTGTGATGAGCCTGGATGACCGCATCGAGCCCCTCAGCTTGTAGCCAGAGGAGGTCGTCGATCGTGTTCTTACTCCCGGGGAGCATGATGATGTCCGCCTGGCGCAGTGCCTCGGCATCTGCAGTGAAGTAGAGCGTGACGCCAGAGATGAAGCGTAGCGAGTCAAAGTCGGTGAAGTTGGAGATGTGCGGCAGTCGCACTACCGCCACATTGAGCGTGTCGGGTCGAGGCTGTGCGGCGTAACTATCGATGGAGACCCCATCCTCGGCATCTATCTGCATATTGGGCAGGTAAGGGAGCAGCCCCACGACTGGCACTTTGGTCAACCGCTCAATGATTTCCCGCCCTGAGTCAAAGAGCGAGCTGTCGCCACGAAACTTATTGATGATGATCCCCTTGATCGCAGCGCGCTCTGCTGGGGGCAATAGCTCGATCGTCCCGTAGAGACTGCCGAAGATCCCCCCTCGCTCGATATCTGCCACGAGGTAAACGTCAGCACCCGTACGCAGCGCCACCCGCATATTGACGATGTCCATCGGCCATAAGTTGACCTCCGAGATGCTCCCAGCACCCTCTATCACGATCGGGTTGTACTGGCTCGCTAGTCTGTCGAACGCTTTCATCGCCTCTACAAAGAGCGGCTTGCGCTGCTCCGCATTGAAGTATGAGCGTGCCGACTGATTGCCCACCGCCTTGCCGTTGAGGATTACTTGCGTCGTCTGATCGGCCGTCGGCTTAAGAAGGATCGGGTTCATATCGGTGTGACAAGGTATGCCGCACGCCTCCGCCTGTACCGCTTGCGCACGACCTATCTCGCCCTCCTCAGGGGTGGGATAGCTATTGAGCGACATGTTTTGCGCCTTAAAGGGAGCGGGCTTATACCCCTCCTGTAGCAAGATACGACAGATGCCTGTCGCCACGATGGACTTTCCTACGTCGGAGCCAGTTCCGACGAGCATGATCGGCTTTAGCTTATTCATATTGATATATCTCTCCAAAGTTAACCTCTTGCGCCATCGCATCGCTAGGCGAAAGTTTGCCCAGCAAAATACGATAAGCGCGAATGACCCCTGCGTGCGTCACAAGGAGCGTTTGAGCACTCGCGTCCCGCTCCGCCTCAAAGTCGGCTACCCGCGCTAGTAGCTCGTCGTGGCTCTCACCGCCTGCCGTCTTAGCGTGCCAGTAGTCGGCGAACCACGCTCGTCCCGCCTCTTGCTCGTAGACTTCCTGCCAAGAAAGTCCTTCCCATGCGCCAAAGTTCAGTTCGCGCAGTCGCTCGTCCTGACAAGTGGTCAGTCCCTTGGTCAGGGCTATCGCCTCAGCGAGGACAGCACAACGGAGCGATGGACTACTGTAGATCTTGTCTAGCTGAACCTCCCTCAGCTCTGCGACGATCTGCTGCGCATAGCGAGGGTACTCCTCCGAGAGTGGCACTTCGAGCCAGCCGTAGCAGATGCCTTTCGGTAGGGCAACAGGGGTGTGACGCACGAGGTAGAGACTCATACCGGTCAGGCGTAGATAGTTACCACAAGTGTGACCAGCAGTAGCGTCAGCTCGGCCAAGCAGACAATAGCTCCCAGCACATCGCCCGTGTGTCCGCCGATACGCTTATTGCTAATGCGCATGATCAGCAGTGCCTGACCTATCATCAGCACTGGAGCCACAACGGCAGCCTGCCAAGGCAAGAGCAAGAGTGCTAGGATTGCCCAAAGAGCCGCAATGAGTAGCGTCTTCGTTGTGACAGCTTGTCGCAAATGCGTTGCTTTGCTCGCCTCGCCACTCTTACGAGCGTAGACCGAGAGACGCATCACGAGGATAGGCATCCAGCGCGCCACCACTGCCATCGCTACGATCGTCCCGATGGCGGTCTCGTAAGGTATGTAGCTCAGCAAGACAACACGACTCATGAGGAGCATCACCAGACCCAAGATACCGTACACGCCTGTCGAGCTGTCCTTCATAATGCGGAGCGTCGTATCCCTATCGTGATACCCTCCGAAGGCATCGCAATAGTCCGACAAGCCATCCTCATGCATCCCGCCCGTGACGACTAAGCCAACGATCACGCTCATCACCGCAGCCACCGCATTTGGTAGATAGTAGCCGGCCAAAGCGTAGATCCCCGCCATCACAGCTCCTACGATCGCACCCAGCAGAGGGAAGTAGCGAAAGGACTCCCCCATCCGCTCCTCACTATATGCCACATGCCCCACTGGTATGCGGGTGTAGAAGAGTAGCGAGAGACGAAGTAGGTCCCACTCAGAGCGTATCGTGCGTAGCAGGTGCAAAGCCATAGGTCTAGAGTCTCTTTTCTTATTAGTCTACACGGCAAACCGCCGCATCGTCAAAGCCACGCATATTATTCATAAAGGCAACGGCCGACTGAATGATCGGATAAGCAACAAGTGCTCCCGTACCCTCGCCGAGGTGCATGCCGAGCGACAAGATCGCCTCTCCGCCTAGATAGTCGATCATCGCTTGGTGTCCTGGCTCTTCGGAGGTGTGAGCGAAGAGTACATTGTCCACAATGCGTGGCTCCATCTCGTGTGCCACCATAAAGGCTGAGGTAGCGATCACTCCATCCGCAAGGATCAGCATACCCCTCTTATACGCCTCTAGGACACCGCCACAGATGGCGGCAATCTCTAGCCCGCCCATCTGCGACAATAGCTCCATAGGACTCTTCGGATTGTAGCGTGCAGCGACCGCCTCAAGCACCTTCGCCTTATGCTCTAGCCCTGAGCCACGCAGTCCCGAGCCTGGGCCAATGATCGAGGTGATAGAGCGTCCTGTGATCTTGTGTAGGATCAGCGTCGCTGGCGAAGTATTGCCGATGCCCATCTCGCCGAAGGCGATCACATTAGCTCCTCGCTCCGCCTCTTGCGTCACACACTGAGCACCGATCAGCATTGCCTCAGCACACTCCTCGGTCGTCATAGCTGGCTCGTGAAGCATATTGCGGGTGCCGTGCATCACCTTAGCCGACTCGATACGACAAGTCTCAGGAAAGTCGTAGTCGATGCCAACATCTATGACACGCAGACGAAAGCCATTTTGCCGTGCCAAGACACTACAAGCTCCGCCCCCCGAGACGAAGTTGATGCATTGCTGCCAGGTGATCTCCTTAGGACATGGGCTCACGCCCTCCTCGACGATCCCATGATCTGCGGCCATCACCAGTAGCACGGGATCGACCAGCTGAGGCGTCACGCTATGCTGTATCATGCCCACCTTGTAGGCGATGCGCTCTAGTTGCCCCAGCGAACCCTTTGGCTTCGTGCGACTGTCGATCCGCTCTTGTAGTGTCTCTTCAAAAGTCATATCTCTCTATATAAGTCTGAAATCAATTCCGTCCGTAAAGCTCTGCCAGAGACCATCAAGTAAGCTTCGTCAGCCGTGGCAGATATATATTGGTTGACCCATCCCTGCAGATCTACGAAAGCTCGTGAACCCGCATCGGGAGCGTGCAGGCTCATACCGATCTCATTGCTCACCACGATGAGCGTATCCGCCTCGCTGTAATGCAGCAACTGCTGCCACTCACGACGCGCCTCGCTGAGCGAAGCCTCAGCGTCAAACTCCAGGTCGCTGTATATATTCGTCAGCCACAGCGTCACGCAGTCTATCAATACGATACGCCCTGCTATCTGCGTCTGGCTCAGGTAGCGCGGCTCCTCGATAGTAGTCCACTCAGGTCCCCGATCCGCTTGGTGACGCGCTATGCGACGCTCGAAGTCCTCGTCCCAGTGACGTGCCGTAGCAAGGTATATCGGCCGGTCAGAGAGCGAGCGCGCCAGTCGCTGAGCGTAGCCACTCTTGCCACTGCGTTGCCCACCAGAGATGTAGACCACCCGCGGACGCTTGCAGAGCTTACCTTCCTCGTATAGGCGATAGTCCCCATTGGGTAGGAAAGTGATCTCCTCCACCTTGTCTAGAGGTCCGCCCTGGAGCAATGCCTCTAGCACCCTCATGGTAAAGCCGTGCCCCATGAGCAGTACCAGATCCTCCGTATTGCTGTGCCGCTGCTTTAACTCCTCCAGGAAGCTCTGCAGACGCTCCGCAATAGCCTCCACCGTCTCGATCTCGTTTGGCTCCTCCTCTAGTGGCGGGAGCTCAACAAAGGGGCGTCCCTCCCATCGTCCGAAGGCACGCTCGCGCAGTCGTTCGTCCAGCACCAAAGGAGCTTTACAGCCACTCGACGACATCATCAGCTCAGCCGAGCGGCGTGCCCGTAGCTGATCACTACTATATATATGTGTGATAGGGCATCCCTTCAGTCTGTCCCCCAATTGTAGACATTGCGCTACCCCTCGTCGGGTCAGCGTGCCTGCTGTCTGCCCCTGACAGATAGAGCGCAAGTTCTCCTCCGTCTCTCCGTGACGTGCTATAAGCAATCGCATAGATCAGTCTCTAGATTAAAAAGGCTCCTTACAGAAGCCTCATGCAAAGGTAACGAATTTAGCGGTTAGCTGTTAGCGATTGGCTGTTAGCTAGTGGCACTAGAGTCCCTAGCTCTCCGTTACTTCCGATCACTCTGATCGCCAACAGGCAATCGCCAACAGCCCAAAAGCTCTCCCATTTGCAAGATATTTATTACCTTTGGCGGTGTTAAACTACTTCGAAACTTAACTAAGCATTCCAATGAAAGCAACTTATCTATCACTCACACTAGCTCTCATCTCGCTAGTTCTCTTTACATCTTGTGGCCCTGAGGCCAACAAGCCCACCCCTGAGGTGACCAGCATAACGCTCCAGAAGTCTGCTGCCACACTGCAGACTGGAGAGACGCTAGAGCTCACGGCCACCGTCTCACCGGCTGATGCTAAGGTGACATTCTCTTCAAGTAACACCGCTGTCGCAACGGTTTGCGAGAAGGGGGTCGTCAAGGCTATCGCGCCAGGCACAGCTACCATCACGGCTCAGGCTGGTGACAAGAAGGCTACCTGCACCATCACAGTTGTTGAGGGCAAGAACGTTTCTATCTTTAACAAGCTAGATGGCAAGAAGTACCCCTCAGGCAGCACCATCGACTACGTAGCAACTATATCTGAGGAAGATGCTGGGGGGTGTGACCTAGACCTCCTCTTTAGCGTCATCAAGACGATGAAATACAAGACTGAGATAACCTTCGACAATGAGTTCGATGGATTTATCTGCATAGGTGAGTGCGAGACGGTCAATAACATAAAATCCCATAAGGTTGATGCAACAGAGTACACAGCAGATAGCGAGAAGGGCCCTATCAAGAATAAGGGTGATATGACTGGTGGTTGGCTCCACTTCAAGCTCTCTACACCTGCTGGTGAGACCTACAAGAACCGTATCGTCGTCAAGCTCATCCCTGAAGATGGTAGCGAGACTCTCTCTTGGACGATCAACGTCGCAATCACCGTCAAGTAACATACACACCTAAATCAACAGACACTAATATGAAGCACGTTCTAACTATACTACTATCCCTCATAGTAGTCACCCTAGCGCAAGCGCAGCTACCTCAAGTAGAGCTCAAGGATCTACAGAACAATGTAGTCAACACGAGCGAACTGAGTAACGACGGCAAGCCCTTTATCATCTCATTCTTCGCTACCTGGTGCAAGCCTTGTCTCCGTGAGCTCAAGGCGATACACGAGGAGTATGTAGACTGGCAGGAGGAGACGGGCGTCAAGCTCATCGCGGTATCTATCGATGAGGGGCAAAACGCTGATCGCGTCAAGCCACTAGTCGATGCTCTCGGCTTTGAGTACGAAGTCTTACTAGATCCCAATGGAGACTTCAAGCGAGCTATGAATGTCAATATGATACCCCACGTATTCGTCATCGATGGCAAGGGGCGTGTCGCATTCTCTCATAGCGGATACACCGATGGTGGTGAGCAAGAGCTCATCGCAAAGGTGCGTGAGCTACTACAAGCCACAGAAGAGTAACTAGATCATAGCACATAGTAAGAGGAGAGACCTAGCACCCACATAGAGTGCTAGCATCTCTCCTCTGAAATGATTTGACAAGCTAACGGACCGAGTACGCTCGATCCATCTATTTTTCAATTTCCCCTTTTTTAGACACAATCTATATGCGACATACGCTACGCATCGTACGGCACCTTTGCATACTATCCTGTATGGGTCTCGCTACACTAACGGCCCTCACTGCTCAAAATGATAACGAGTGGAAGCCTTGGGACAAGTTCTCCCCCTCCTTTAGCGTGCAGAGCGATATGCTCTTCTCTCTAGACAACAAAGCTAACGGATACAAGACCTGGATGGGCAATAGCTACGTAACAGGTACCCTACGAAATAACTACCTCGAGCTAGGACTTCGCTACGAAGAGCTACTACGACCCATGCCCGGTCACGAGCCTGAGCAGGGGCGTGGCATACCACACCTACACCTCAAGGGCTTCGTGGGCAAGTATGCTGAGGTCACGCTGGGTGACTTCTACGATCAGTTTGGATCAGGCATCCTCTTCCGCAGCTATGAGGAGCGTACCCTGGGCATCGACAATGCCGTACGAGGTGTACACGTATCTCTCACTCCATACGACGGTGTACGACTCAAGGGATTCACCGGTCAGCAGCGCAACTACTTCGACCGCACCTTCCGCCTCTTCAACAAAGATCGTGGCTTCATATCAGGGGCTGATGGAGAGCTCGCTATCCACCAGTGGGTACCAGCTCTACGAGACAATCAGATGACGCTCACACTGGGCGGTGCTTATGTCAATAAGGTCGAAGGCGATGAGATCATACCCGTAGAGACGCCCGCAGGGATGACAGGTCCCATGCGACTCAACCTGCCCCGTCAGGTGCACGCCTTCGGGGGGCGCGCTAAGTTTACACTCGGTGGATGGGTACTCAACGGCGAGTACGCCTACAAGAGTAGCGACCCCACAGCGACCAACCACTACATCTACTCTCCCGGCTCTGTAGCTATGCTCTCCACCTCCTACTCACAGCGTGGGCTGAGCCTCCTGCTACAAGCTAAGCGTAGCGAAAACTTCAACTACCTCTCGGCTCGCTCTTCTGTCGGTACGCCTCTACATATCAACCACCTGCCAGCCTTTACCGCTAATCATACCTACACCCTCGCAGCACTCTACCCCTACGCTACACAGCCTGATGGCGAGTGGGCTCTACAGGGTGACATACGCTATACCATCCCCAGAGGTACCCTCCTAGGCGGTAAGTATGGCACTGGACTACGAGTCAACTATGCACATGTCAGAGGCCTCAAGAGCGTCGCTACAGACCAGCTCCCTCTAGATGCGGAGAAGAACAAGCTCTATGGCACTGACGGCTATCAGCACCCCTTCTTTGGCATGGGTGAGCTATACTACTCGGACTTCAACTTCGAGCTGAGCAAGAAGTTCTCTCGCACCGTCTCCATGACCTTCGAGTACTACCACCAGATCTACAACCAGCAGGTCGTCGAGGGGCACGCCATCAATAACCCGCTCGTCTATAGCAACATCTTCGTCCTCGACGGCAAGTTTAGACTAGCTCCTCGCTACACGCTACGCACCGAGCTACAGTACCTATACAGTCGTCAGGCTGAGGGTAGCTGGCTCTTTGGTCTGGCCGAGCTATCAGTAGCACCACACTGGATGATCTCCCTATCGGATCAGTACAATATAGACGCCACCAAGGAGCACTACTACATGGGCTCACTCACCTACGCCAAGGGCAATCACCGCCTACAGCTCGGCTACGGACGTACACGCGCTGGTATCAACTGCTCTGGGGGCGTATGCCGCTATATGCCCGAGACGAAGGGTATATACCTAAGCTACAACGGATCATTCTAATGCGCCGCCACTTCATTATCACATTTGACCATTATATCAAGATGAAACTATATACACGCTATACAATCCTCTCAGCTCTAGCTCTCATCCTTATGGCAGCCTGCAAGCCTATGCCTGAGAGTGAGCGATTCATTCCCAATGAGATCGAGACCACAAAGGGGCGCTCCGTACTCATCGAGGACTACAGTGGTGTGGGCTGTATCAACTGCCCGGGCGCTGCTCAGACGATCACCGAGGCCGCACAGCCACATGGCAACAAGGTAGTCATCGTTGCGATACACGGGAGCAATACCGGCATCGGCACACGACCCAAGGAGGACCCCAAGGGGCTATACAATCTCGAGGCAAAGACCTACTTCGAGCGACTCCATTCGGACAAACTACCTGTTGCGACATTCAATCGTCGTCCGCTAGCCAGCAATGGTGACAAAACCTTTAGCACCAGTGCTGCACAGTGGCCTGGCGAGATGCAAGCGGTGCGCGAGCTTCCGCAGCTCTACAAGATAGACCTGCAGGTCTCTGAGAGCAACCGCAAGGTTACGGCACAATGCACCGCTACCGCTCTAGAGGGTGCCGAGGTAGCTACAGATCCAGAGCTATACCTACAGCTCTGGCTCATCGAGGACGACATCATAGCTCCCCAGCACTTTTCAGCTAGACTCCAGGAGGACTACCAGCACAATCACATCTTCCGTCAGACGCTCAACGGCATCGACGGAGAGGCTTACCAGCTGGGCAAGAGCTACGACAAGACCAGCGCCATCGAGCGAGAGGTCATCAACCCCGACCACTGCTCCGTCGTCGCTATACTCTACGACCACAAGACTGGCGAGGTCTACGAGGTCACAAAGGCTCCGTTACGGTAATCCCCAGCGACCAATTAGTCAGCTAATACTCCTAAACGAAACGCAGACCATCAAGACACTCATCCGTCTTGGCGGTCTGCGCTTTTGTTAGCTGTTAGCTGTTAGCTACTACTGCACCCTGTAGGGACGCTCGAGAGTATCTAGCGGGAGGGCGTCCGTTGCGTCAAAGCAAGACGCCCCGCTCCGATCACTCCAATCACTCTAACTTCTAACCTCTAACCTCTAATCCGATTTTCTACGTAGAAATTAAAAAGCCATTCCTTGGAACTCGTATGCGCAACCGAATCAGTGCAATAGCATGACGACATCCGTACGCACGCAGTGTCCCTAGTTTGCAACTCCCTTGCAATTGATTTGGCGTATCTTTGCCTATAGAGAAATATCACTCACTATGAAACAAACTACCGAATATATTCCCATCGTCGGCATGCACTGCGCCGGATGCGCTGCTGCCGTAACAAACAAACTGCAAGGTGTCACCGGTGTCCTCGAGGCCACCGCACAGATAGACACCCGCTCCCTATACATCGTGTACGACGCCGAGCAGATCACCCGCGAGCAGATCGCTGACCTGGTCGCCTCACTAGGCTTCTCACTCATACTCACAACAGACGAGACCGAGGCCGTCAGCCAAGCGTTGGAGCAAGAGCGTCGCTCAGCGCGTCAGCTAGCATGGCGCACAGCCATCGGCGCAGCTCTGACCATCGGCGTCATGATCTGGATGTATCTACTCGGAGGTGTCGGCGAGCATTGGGTCGCCCCGCTCGTCGCACTCGTGGCATACATCTATGTCTCAGGACCTTTTCACTGGAGAGCCGTGAAGCAACTAAGACGGGGCGTCATGGGCATGGACACATTGGTCTTCCTCAGCACCACCTGCTCCGTCATCGGATTGATCCTCGCCTACGGCTCCGAGGGGCACCAGCTGCACCTCTACCTCGATGCGCTGGTCATGATCCCCGCCTTCGTACTCATCGGCAAGTGGCTCGAGCAGCGCGCCACAGCCTCCACAGCTAGTGCCTTGCGGGCACTCCTCGACTTGACGCCTCGTGAGGCGTCGCTCGTCGTCGGTGAGGAGACAAGACGCGTGCCACTGCAGTTGGTACAGCCCGGCATGACCGTGCGGGTACGCCCTGGCGAAGCGATCCCTGTCGATGGCGTAATCACTTCGCAAAGTGCAACCCACATCAACGAACAAACCATCACCGGTGAAGCAGAGGCTGTGGAACGTGGCGAGGGCGACAAAGTCTTCGCTGGAACCATCTGCCTCTCCACCGCCATAGAGGTACGTGCCGAAAGCGTTGGCGCCGACACCGCGCTGGGACATATCGTTGCAACTGTGCGCAAGACCTTGGCGGACAAACCTCCGCTACGTCTCTTGGCCGATCGCATCGCACAATACTTCGTACCTGCCATACTCCTCCTCGGGCTACTCACCTTTGCCCTATGGTACTGGGTCGTAGAGCCAGGCGCACTCGATCTAGCTGCACGCTACGCTATCTCCGTCCTCGTCATCGCCTGCCCCTGCGCTTTGGGCTTAGCCACACCCACCGCACTGACCGTAGCTGTCGGCGAGTCGGCTCGGAGGAACATACTCTTTGCCGAGGCCACGGCACTGGAGACGTTGCCCCGTGTCGAGGCTTTCCTCCTAGACAAGACTGGTACCCTCACCCTGGGCAGCCCCTCAGTCACGGAGCTGCAATGGTTCATCCCCGAGGAGAATCGCGCCGCCATGCTCTCGCTCATCGTCTCTGCCGAGCAACACAGTCTGCACCCACTGGCGCAAGCGATCGTCGCTTATGGCGAGGCGCAGGGAGCGACGACCAGCGAACTGACCGTCACCGAGCAACCAGGGCAAGGCTTGCTCGTCACGACGCCTGAGGGTGAGCTGCGCATCGGACGCGCCTCGTGGATTGCCGAGGGGGGCGTTGCGTCGGTACCGCCTTGCGACCTCACAGGCTCGCTCGTCTATGTGGCGCAGGGGGCCCAGCTCGTCGCTATCATAGCTCTCTCGGACACGCTCACACCGCACGCTGCTGAGACGATTGCACAGCTTAAGGCGCAAGGCAAAAAGCTCCTCATGCTCACGGGAGACCGCAAACCCGAAGCGGAGCGCATCGCTCAGCAAATAGGAATAGACACGCTACATGCCGAACTAATGCCTCAAGACAAAGAGACGATACTAGCCTCCCTACAAGAGCAAGGCCTCGTCGTAGCCATGGTAGGCGATGGCGTCAACGACGGACAGGCACTAGCTCGTGCCGACGTGAGCATAGCACTCGCCGGGGGCAGCGACCTAGCCACCTCGATGGCGCAGCTGGTCATCTCCAAGCCCGACCTATCGCTCCTCGTCGAGGCTACCGAGATAGCACGACAAACGGTACGCACGATACGCTTCAACTTCCTCTGGGCGCTTCTCTACAACGTCATCGCCATACCGATCGCTGCGGGGCTCTTCACACGATGTGGCTTGACCATCACGCCCGCCATCGCGGCGGCTGCCATGGCGCTCAGCTCCATCTGCGTCGTCGTCAACAGCCTCCTCCTGCAGCGCCGCATAGCCACGCGCTAGCCTTTGGCCGTTGGCTGTTGGCTACTACTGCGCCCTGTAGGGACGCACGAGAGTATCTAGCCGGAGGGCGTCCGTTATCGAACCAACTTGACGACACTAGCCGTGACTGAATCCTGTAGGGACGTACGATCTGTGCGTCCGTTGTCGAACGACAAGACATATAATTCAGTAACCTTTAACGGGGACGGACGCACAGATCGTGCGTCCCTACAGGACGACATTTCGCTTTGACGGGACGAAAGCAGGACGACGTTTCACTCCGACACCTCCGATCCGCTCTTTGCGACTTTACATATCTTTACGGAGGGATTCGTCCGATTCCCGCCTTTTGCGGATTTCCACGTGGAGATTTGAGATTCTCCACGTGGATGTTTTTTATTTTCCACGTGGGCGTGATTTATTTCTTCCGAAGTTTCATTTCATTCCTCCGAAGTTTCATTTCATTCCTCCGAAGAATTTTTTATTCTCCACGTGGAGATTTTGAAATATCCACGTGGAAATCACTTTTCCCCGACACGGGGTCGTCTTAATATGTAGTCGGCTCTAAATTATTGTAACGAGCTGACGTTGATTTTTCCGAACAACTAGAGGTGTGCCTCCGGATAGCGAGCATTCCACCAGGTGGGGTCGTCTTTGAGCCACTTCTGAAACCACGCGAAAAGCGTATTCGTCCACTCGATCTTCTTCTCGGGAGCCGTGATGATGTGATCTTCGCCATGCACCTTGACAAAGGCGACCTCACGACCGAGGATCTTCAGAGCGTTGTACATCTGGATGCTCTCGCCGATGGGGACGTTCGTATCGGCCGTGCCGTGGATCAGCAACAGAGGCGTGTGGATCTTGTCGGCATGGAAGAGCGGACTCTGCTCCGTGTAGAGCTGAGGATTATTCCACGGATAGCTGTTGTAGCTCGCCACCGTACTATAGCCGATGCCCCAGGTACCCTCGCCCCAGTAAGAGGAGAGCGCACTGATGCCCGCATGGCTGATCGCTGCGGCAAAGATGTCGGTGATGGTCTGCAAGTACTGCGTCATAAAGCCTCCGTAGCTGGCACCCATGCAGCCGATCTTCTTCGCATTGACATAGGGGTGCTCTTGGCAAAACTGCTTCGTCGCAGCCACGATCTCGTCGGCCGTTACCTTGCCCCACGCATTGACGTGGCGAGCCGCATACTCCTGACCGAAGCCGGTGGTGCCGCTCGGGTTGAGTGTGAGGACCACGTAGCCCTGCGCTGCATACATCGGCAGTGAGTAAGAGCCCTCGAAGAAGCGTGTCGTCGGCGAGGTACCTCCATAATAATAGACGATCATCGGGTACTGCTTCGTAGCGTCAAAGTGAGGCGGCAAGTAGTAGCGTCCCTCCACCTTGTCGCCATTGGGCATCGTGTGTACCCAGTCGCTCATGGTACCCAGCTCTAGATCCTGCATCTTGCTCTTAGCGAGGTCGTAGAGAAGCGTCTCACGCTTTCCTCTGAGCGTATAGAAGCGATCTGCATTCATCGCACTCTGCCCATAGTAGGCGAGCTGACTAGCGTCGTCACTAATGTCAAAGGAGCGCACGAGGTCTTCCGTCGTAGCTACCTGCTCGATCTGCTTGCGTGTGAGATCGAGGCGGTAGAGGGAGATGCGATCTTTGTTTTCCGCTGTAAAGTAAGCAACGGACCGGATCGTGCTGACCTTGACCCGCTTGATGGCAGGGTCAAAATCCTTGGTCAGGGGCGTCGCCTGCTGGCTCTGGCGGTCATAGAGGAAGAGCTGACCATCGTACGTATTGGTGATCATCCCCTCAGGCAGGTTGCGCCCGATCCCACCGAAAGCATTCGCATCACCCTGTATGAGTAGCACATGAGGCTGCGACGTGTAGGAGATCGACGAGATAGAGCGCTCCTGGGTAAAGAGTGGCTTGACCTCTAGCGTCTCTAGGTTCATCGTATAGAAGTTGCTCTGAGAGAAGGGGATCTCAGTGATATCCTCCGAACTACTCAAGATGATCTCACGAGCGTCGGGACTGACATCATGTAGATAGGTAGAGCGATGGCCGAAGGTGAGCGGCTGATAGCGACCGCTCTCAAGGTCGTAAAGGGCGAGGAAGGTGCGCTTGCGAAAGTCTGCCATACGGTCATAGCGTCCTAGTACCTGCTCGGTGATCTTGCCTCGTGCGGGGCCCTCCTCCTCGATGGTGTAGAGCAACTGCTTGCCGTCAGGGAGTATAAAGAAGGAACCAGTGGGGATCTGCTCTGCTATGATACGCTCCTCCTGCGTCTTGGGATCGTAGCTGATCAACTGCCGTCCTTCATCTGTCGTGAGCGTGCGGTAGAGCTTGTCCTCTTTGGGCATCCAGCTGGCGAAGCGGTACTCCTCGCTTAGCGTGTAGAGGAGCTTATCGCCTTGGTATAGGTAGGTGCGGTAATTGCTCTTCAGAGCGTTCGTCTCGCGCTCCGTGAGAAGCGTATAGCGACCCGTAGGCGACACAGAGACTGAGTAGAGGTTGCGGCCCGTCATCATATACTCTAGACTCAAGTACTCCTTGTCGTCGTGACGTAGCTCTATTTGGCTGTCAGCCTTGGCAGGGATGAGCTTCATACGATACTGCGCTGGCTCGCCCCCCTTCGTGAGTAGTTGCAATGAGAGCAGGTGCGACCGTCCAGGCGTCAGCGTGAGTGACGCAGGCGAAGCAGGCTTTAGCTCGCTCTGATACAGCGTAGCAGACGAGAGCTTGGTGCCATCGAGTGCTAAGACAAAGGGTACCGACGCCTCGATCTGCAGCGTCGCCTGCTCATAGCTCGGCGCGCGCAGGCGTACGGCATAAGTCGTGATCGCATCCTCTGCGGTGCGCAGCGTCACGACGCCCTCTGTGGCTTCGGGCAGGGTGCCATGCGCCTGGCTCAGCTTGATATGGTTCACCGGCTTGAGTAGGTCGGTAGCGTCGTACGCCTTGCCCTGCACATCGAGACTATCCGATATAAACGGCATCATCACCCGATACTGCTGCACCTGTAGCGGTATGACGGTGAGGCTGTCTGGTTGATCCGTCGTAGCTGACGGAGCTGCCGCTGGCTGCTGAGCGGTCGTGTAGAGCGTCGCGAGCACCCAAAGCGGGAGCATCGCAAGGAGTCGTAATAAGTCTCGTTTCATATCCTGTTGCTGATTATTTTACCTAGATAGCGTCGCTCCGTAAGAGCTCCGGCTAAGTTTCCACGCCACAAAGTTAACCTTTTGTTTTCTTATGCAGGAGTGCTCGGAGTGTAATTAGAGATTAGAGATTAGAAGTTAGAGGCTTTCTCTAGAAGGGCTAGTGTGGCTAGTACCTCTAGTGCCACTAGTAGCACTAGTGCAACTGGTGATCCCAGCCAACAGCCAATACTAACAGCCAACAGCCAACAAAAAATAGCTGTTAGTAGTTCTGAGGGGAGTGCGTAGCCAGTCGGCACGCGAGTGCCGCCCCTACGCCTCCTCTCAGTTTTCGACAGCTACTATATTAAGTTACTGGTGAACCAAACCGTCGGGATGCACGAGATGTGGGTCCCGACGGTCTGCGTTCCGATGGTCTGCGTCGTGAGGGGCGAGTTATACGTTGGGGGCGGGGACGCCGTTGTGGAGCTCAACGGGGGCATGCTCGACGTTGAGTTCGTCGTAGAGGCCTGCGTCGAGGAAGCGCTGCAGGACCTGTGCGCCTCCCTCGACGAGGAGCGACTCGATGCCTTGACTACGCAGGAGCGTGAGCAGGTCGCGCACCTCGCCCGTCGTGGCGAGGCAGGAGACGTGAGGCGGGTATTGCCCGTCACGCACTTGCTCTAGGAGAGCCGGCGGGAGGAGTATGATCGTTGGTGCCGTAGCGTCTTGTAGCATACGCAGCTCGGGACGAGGTAGCCGACTGTGACACCAGAGGAGACGAATCGGCTGGCCGCCACTACCCGAGCGATTGGTCAGGAGCGGGTCGTCCAGCTCGGCCGTGTGATGTCCCACCAAGATCGCATCGTGGAGCGCACGCAGACGATGCACCGCACGCTGGCGGAGTGGCGAACTAAAGATGTAAGGTGCCTCGCTCGCATCGTGACGCAAGCGATCTATGTAGTGGTCGGCACTCTCGGCCCACTTGAGCGTGACGTAGGGGCGTCCTAAGGTCTGCGCCACGAGGAAGTGACGGTTGAGCGCGATAGCCTCTTGCTCTAAGCATCCGACCGAGACCTCGATGCCCGCTTTGCGAAGGCGTGCCACGCCTCGTCCGTCCACTTTGGCAAAAGGATCCAGCATCGCGATGACCACACGGGCGGGTCGCAACCCCGCAATGAGCTCCGCGCAGGGTGGTGTCTTGCCGTAGTGAGCGCAAGGCTCTAAGCTCACATACCAGGTCGCCTCGCCGATAAGGCCCCGCAGCTCCTCGGGGACGCTACGCCACGCCATCACTTCGGCATGGGGAGCACCAGCGTAATGGTGGTAACCTTCGCCAATAATCTTATCTTTGTAGACAATTACCGAGCCGACCATCGGATTGGGACTGGTGCGTCCCTGCGCTAAGGCTGCGAGTTGCAGACAGCGCTGCATGTAGATCTCGTCTGGTGTGGTAGGTGCTGTATGTTTCATCTAAGTAAAGGTCGCTACAAAATGAGTGAAGCTATGATAGTTGCTGGTATGACGCTGCGTGATGCGGCGCTGGCGATAGCGGAGGCGCTGCCTGGGTACTATGCCGAGGCGCGGGAGCGTCGGGCTATGAGCGAGATGCTCCTGCAGCATATCACCGGGCTCAGCCAGACAAGCTATCTGCTTGACCACAAAGTTAGACAATTGTCCGACACGGAGGCCGCTTGGCTCCGGCAAGCCCTCGAGCGACTGGCGCACGATGAGCCGATACAGTACATCTTAGGGGTGGCGCCCTTCGGCTCTTTCGACCTAGCTGTCGGCAGGGGGGTGCTCATACCACGCCCCGAGACGGCCGAGCTATGCGAACTGATCCTCGCTCGTCACCCCGCCACGGTGGCTCCTCTGCGACTCCTCGACGTGGGGTGTGGCTCTGCCTGCATCCCTATCTATATAGGTAGCGAGCGCCCTCAGTGGAGCCTCTATGCGATGGATCAGTCGGAGCAGGCGCTAGGCTATGCAGAGCAAAACGTTCGCCAGACAGGTGTCGCCGTCCAGCTCTTCCGTGGCGACCTCTTCGCCTGGTGTCAGGGGAAAGGTATCCCCGCCAAGCTTCCTCCGATAGACCTTTTGGTGAGCAATCCGCCCTACATCCCCGAATGCGACCAAGCGACGATGCGCCCCAACGTACTCGTGGAAGAGCCTCGTGAGGCACTCTTCGTACCAGATGTCGATCCGCTCCGCTACTACCGAGCACTCGTGGCGCTCGTGCCACGTATTCGCTCGCCGCACGCACCATGTACGCTCTACTGCGAGACACATCACCAGCTGGCGCACGAGGTGGCAGCACTGTGCGAGCAGGCGGGAGCAGCTTCGTCAGAAGTGCTCAAAGACTTGACGGGTCGAGAGCGATTTGTACAAGCCACTTTTCAGTAAAAACGAAACCATGGACACCGATATACTCAACAAAGCCAAGTACTACTGCGCACGTGCTGAGCGCTCGCCACGCAATCTGCGCCTTTTCCTAATGCGTCGGGAGGTACCCTCGGACGAGATTGACGAGTACCTCGCCCTGCTCCAAGAGGGTCGCTACTACGACCCGCAGCGCTACGCCGAGAGCTACGCCCGCACACGCTATCGCGACATGAGCCAAGGCCCTCGCAAGATACGTCAAGCACTGCGTATGCAGGAGGTGCCGACAGAGATCATCGACGCGGTGCTGCCAGAGATCATCGAGGCGGAGGAACCGAACTACTCCCTCGCGGAGCTACTCGAGAGCAAGCTGCGACGCACCTCGGCACGGACGCCTCGTGCGCTCTTTGACAAGATGATGCGCTACGGCGTGGGGCGTGGCTACCCCCCGAGCGAAGTGTACGAAGCGCTGCAAGAGGTACTCCAAGCGATGCGCGAAGAGGAAGAGTCAGAATAGGAGTAAAGCGCAAAAGCACCCATACTCTTATGATCCACAAACCGACGAAAAGCCCCTCCGCAGGACGTATCGCCCCGCCACCGCCACAAGGATGGCGGGCGACGGCTCTTGAGTCGCTCCTACAGCTCCTCTACCCGCGCTGGTGTCCTGTCTGTCACACGCTACTTCCACCGAATGCCCCACCCCTCTGCCTCACCTGTCAAGGCAAGCTGGGACGCTATCACGAGCGTACGGTCGGTGCGCTGGATCGTCTGCGTGGTGCCCACCCGATGCCTCGCAGGGTGCTGGCTCCTTATCTCTATGCTCGTGATGATGCGATGGCGCTGATCGTTCACGATATCAAGTACCACGGCAATAAGCCTCTCGCAAGGTATATGGGTCGCCTCATGGGCACGCTCCTACCGCTAGAGAGGGAGCAGATAGACTACATCATCCCTGTACCGCTGACGCCAGCCCGCACACTGGAGCGAGGGTACAATCAGGCGGTACTACTGGCCGAGGGGATCTCTTCGGTCACGGGTATCCCCTATCTACCTCACGCTTTGCGACGTACACGCTTTCAGGGTAGTCAGACGCATCGTGACCGCGCGCATCGTCTGGAGGCTATGCTCGGGAGCTTCACACTAGGCAGCGAAGCGATCCCCCCAGATAGCCACATCCTACTCCTAGACGATGTACTCACGACTGGAGCGACCCTCACAGCTGCGCTCAATGCCCTAGCGGACACGCCCCTAGCGCAAGTCTCTGTCGGCGTTTTGGCCGTCGGCACGGTAACGGCTTAGTTGGCTATTGGCTGTTGGCTGGAGTTACTGTGTCCCCTATAGGGCGACGTGTCACTCCGACCCCCTCTAACCTCTAACCTCTAATCTCTAATTACATATCTTTACAGGGGAATTCGTCCGATTCCCTCCTTTCTCGAATATCCACGTGGAAAATCTCTAATCTCCACGTGGATATTTTTCTTTTTCCACGTGGGCGTGATTCATTTCTTCCGAAGTTTCATTTCATTCCTCCGAAGTTTCATTTCATTCCTCCGAAGAATTTTTTATTCCCCACGTGGGGATTTCGAAATATTCACGTGGAAATCACTTTTCCCCGACACGGCACCGTTTCGATATGTGGTTGGCTCTAAATTATTGTAATGAGCCGGCGTCGAGTTTGCCCTAATTTTTGGTTGTTGGCTGGAGTCATCGGAGCTATCAGAGCTATCGGAGCCATCGGAGTGATCAGAGCTAACAGCCAACAGCCAACAGCCAACCTCTAACCTCTTTTTCGTATCTTTGTAACCATAAGAATTAGGACAAGAAATCATTATGGCATCACAAGAAGATCTCTTTAAGAAGATTGTATCCCACTGTAAGGAGTATGGGTTTGTCTTCCCCTCATCTGATATTTACGACGGACTGAGTGCTGTCTACGACTACGGTCAGAACGGCGTAGAGCTTAAGAACAACATCAAGCGCTACTGGTGGGAGGCGATGACACGCCTGCATCCCAACGTGGTCGGCATCGACTCGTCGATCTTTATGCACCCAGACATCTGGCGGGCATCGGGACATATAGATGCTTTCAACGATCCACTGATCGACAATAAAGACTCCAAGAAGCGCTACCGCGCGGACGTCCTCATCGAGGACCAGATCGCTAAGATCGAGGGTAAGGCGGAAAAAGAGATCGAGAAGGCGCGCAAGCGCTTTGGAGACTCCTTTGACGAGTCACTCTACCGCACGACCAATCCTCGCGTCAAGGGCTACCTCGACCAGGCGGAGGCTCTGCGCCAGCGTATGGCTAAGGCACTCAATGATAACGACCTCACGGAGCTACGCCAGATCATCGTCGACGAGAAGATCGTCTGCCCCATCAGTGGTACGACGAACTGGACGGAGGTGCGTCAGTTTAACCTGATGTTTGCCACCGAGATGGGCTCGACGGCCGAAGGTGCTTCGACGATCTACCTACGCCCCGAGACTGCGCAAGGGATCTTTGTCAACTACCTCAACGTGCAGAAGACAGGACGCATGAAGCTCCCCTTCGGTATCGCACAGATCGGTAAGGCCTTTCGCAATGAGATCGTGGCTCGTCAGTTTATCTTCCGTATGCGTGAGTTTGAGCAGATGGAGATGCAGTACTTCGTACAGCCTGGCACTGAGCTGGAGTGGTTTGAGTACTGGAAGAAGCTACGCCTGCACTGGCACTACGCTCTAGGCTTTCCACAGAGCGACTACCGCTACCACGATCACGAGAAGCTGGCGCACTATGCCAACGCAGCGACCGATATTGAGTACCTCATGCCCTTTGGCTACAAGGAGGTCGAGGGGATCCATAGTCGTACGGACTTTGACCTATCACGCCACGAGGAGTTCTCAGGCAAGAAGCTCCGCTACTACGATCCCGACACGAAGGAGTCTTACATCCCCTACGTCGTGGAGACCAGTATCGGTGTGGATCGTATGTTCCTATCTGTGCTCTGTGGCTCTTACAAGGAGGAGCAGACAGAGAATGGCGAGACCCGTGTCGTGCTTTCGCTACCGCCTGCACTAGCACCGGTCAAGCTGGCTGTCCTGCCGCTCGTACGCAAGGACGGGCTGGATGAGAAGGCACAGGAGGTGGTCCGTCTCCTGCATCTCGACTTTACCTGCCAGTATGACGAGAAGGATAGCATCGGCAAGCGCTACCGCCGTCAGGATGCTATCGGTACGCCTTACTGTATCACCGTGGATCATCAGACGCTCGATGACAACACAGTCACCCTACGTGACCGCGACACGATGCAGCAGGAGCGTATCGCTATCTCTGCGCTACATGACCTCATTGCCGAGCGCACCAGTATCAACACCTTACTCAAGAAGATCGAAGATGAAATATAATCTATCCCTGAGAGCGAGCCTCCTAGCTCTGCTCTCACTGCTCCTACTCACTGCTTGCGAAGACCCTATTGATGCGACCACTCAGTGGCGGATCAATAATGAGAGATCTTTCAATGAATATGGCTCTAAGGAGGAGTATACCAAAGCCTCTATCGAAGGCTCCTCAGCCTACGTCTATATGAAGTGGCTGGCTCATGGCGAAGGCAAGGAGTACCCCATCGAGACCTCACGCATCAAGTGCCACTACGAGATGCGCCTGCTCGTAGGCGACAAGGTGGTCGACGGCAACTACGGGTCGGAGCGTCCAGCCGAGTTTGCGATCAATCGTGGCCCGAAAAAACAGCTCGTCGAGGGAGCCCGCATAGGTCTCCAGCAGATGGTCGTAGGCGATGAGGCAGAGATCATCATCCCCTGGTATCTAGGCTATGGCGAGAGACGCTCTGGCGAGATCAATCCTTACACGGCACTGAAGTTTCGTGTCAAGCTCGAGGAGATCATCCCCGAGAGCCAGCGCTCGGTGGTCGCTGAGGACTAGGCTTATCCTACTGTAAACCTTAAATCTATACACTATGAAGATACTACTGACTAATGATGATGGCGTCCATGCGCAGGGGATCCGTGAGCTGGCGGAGACGCTTGCCCAGATAGCGACGGTGACGGTCGTCGCCCCCACGGAGCCCCGCTCGGGAGCCTCTTCGCAGATTACCTCCCGCACACCGCTACGGCTCTCCTTTATGGAGGAGAGTGCGCAGCTCCCCTATCAGCTCTACAGTTGCTCGGGTACGCCCGTAGATTGTGTCAAGCTGGCACTTAATACGCTCTTTGCCTCTGAGCTGCCAGACCTGGTGGTCTCAGGGATCAACCATGGGCGCAACGACGGCATCTGCGCCATCTACTCAGGTACCGTGGGAGCTGCCATAGAGGCCGCCATAGCACGTATACCAGCGGTCGCTTTCTCGCTAGCTAACCACAGCGACAAGTGTGACTTTAGCGAGGTATGCGCTTTTGCCAAGCAGTTCATCCCGCAGGTGGTCGAGCATGGGCTACCGCACACGACGATGCTCAATGTCAACTTTCCGAAGACTCCTGCCAAGGGTATCAAGTGGGCACCACAAGGTACGGGACGCTTCGTCAATGAGTATATGCGTGCCGAGACGCCGCACAGCACTCCCGTCTACTGGATGCAGGGCGATCAGGTCGATCCCGATCAACGTACGGGGACAGATCACTACTGGCTCATCGAGGGCTACGCTACGATCTCACCCCTGCAGATCGATATGACAGATCACCCCTTCCTAGAGCAGGTCGCCCAGCAGTGGCCACTACATCTCTAGAGCAATAGACAGACAAGCTATGAAATACCTCCTCATAGCTGGCGAAGCCTCTGGCGACGAGCATGGTGCACGGCTCATCGCCTCACTCAAAGCGGTCGATGCAAAGGCCGCTTTTGCCTTTATTGGGGGGGACAAGATGGCGCAGCAGGCGGGTGTAGCTCCCCTTTACCACTACCATGAGATAGCGGTCATGGGCTTCACAAGTGTGCTGCGCAGTATGAGCAAGATAAGACTAGCAGCGCGCCTACTACAAGAGGAGATGCGCTCGAATCCGCCTGACGTAGTCATCCCGATCGACTACGGAGGCTTTAACCTGCGCTACACGCTCCCGATGGCGCATCGTCACGGCGTGCCGGTGGTTTACTACATCCCGCCTAAGGTGTGGGCCTCTCGTCGTCGACGCATCAAGCGTCTCCGGAGCTACACGGATCTCTGCCTGACGATCCTCCCCTTTGAGGCGGACTACCTCTCGCAGCGTGGCGTCAATGCCCGCTACGTGGGCAATCCGAGCATACAGAGCGTGGGCGAGCTGCTAGATAGCAATGCTAAGCTGTGCGATACGGCACGACCTTACATAGCACTCCTCCCAGGGAGTCGCGAAGCTGAGATAGCCCGTAACCTACCGATCATGTGCCAAGCGATCGACCTCCTACCCGCTCCCTGGCGAGCCGTCATCGCAGGAGCACCGAGCATCGATCCAGCGCACTACACACCTTATATTAATGGACGCATAGAGTTAGTCGCCGACGAGACGCTCCCGCTCTTGGCTGGAGCCTCGGCAGCGTTGGTCACCTCCGGGACAGCCACGCTTGAGACAGCACTCATAGGTACCCCGCAAGTGGTCGCCTATCGTCTCCCCGCAGGGCGCTTAGCGCGTTGGGCGTTCGACCATATCCTGCCGATCCGATACTTTTCATTGGTCAACTTAATTGCAGAGTCTCCCGTCGTCGAGGAACTGCTGGGCGATGCTGTGACAGCGCAGCGACTAGTTCAAGCACTGACGCCACTTCTCGATCGTGAGAGCACAGCCTATCAGACGCAGCAAGCACAATATCGTATAGTGCGCCAGCGACTAGAGCCGTCACGAGTAGCCTCGCAGGTGGCAGCCGAGAGGATCTACCACGCGCTCTCTACGCAGTGGGAGTCGGAGGAGTAGCCACGTGCTGTCGAGCCTACTCGAAGCAGAAGGTGAGCATGATCATCCGTCCCGTGCCACGACGTAGCGCATTGGTGTAGCGCATGCTAGCCCCCTCATCCAGGTCGGGTCGGTTGTGACGGATCAGGTCCGTAAAGCCAAAGTCAAAGCGTAGCTCCGGCGAGAGCTTGAAGTAGCGCAAGTAAATGTCGCACCCGACGCCAAAGGTCCAGCCCGCTGAGAGCGGAGCAAACTGCAAGGGAGCACCCTTTTTCTGACCCATGTGTAGCAAGCCGTAGACGCCCCCCACGAGATAAGGGCGGGTGTCGTTAAAGCGCACAGAGCTGTACTTAACCAGCAGTGGTAACTCGATCTGACTGGTGCGCATCGGCATCGATTCAAAAGCCTCGTCGCCCGTTGCCTCCCAAGACCTAAAGAGCAATCGCTGCTCCCCAAAGTGTAGTGTCGGAAGCAGTCGTATACTCCAGTCCATGTGCGGGTTGTAGTTGGCTATGACCCCTACGCTAAAGCCTGGACTATAGCTCGGCACTGCCGCATAGAGCGTTTGCGCCTCCCCCTCCGTCGGGCCTAGGTTGTCGATGATTAGATCCTCCACATGCACTCCCACGTGAAATCCCCAGTTAAATCGTCTATGATCCGCATAGGGTCGCGTCATCGGTCGCGCCGTCTGTGCTGAGAGCGTGGTAGCCATCGGCACCAGTAGCAGCAGTAGCAGCAGCCCCACCAGCCCATGGCGACGACCTAGTGAATAGGTATGATATGTACTTACGTCTTGCTTCACAAAAGAGTAATTGACTACGTGTTTCAAACGTCTATCCGGCAAAGATATTGTATATTTGCCTGATTTAAGCACCCAAACATAGTAAAGCTCATGCAGGTATACAATCTATCCGAGAGACCTTCACTCCTGACCCACTTCATCTCTGAGATACGAGATCGAGAGATACAGAGAGATCCCCTACGCTTTAGAGCAAACATCGAGCGCATCGGCCACATCATGGCTTACGAGCTGAGCAAGCAGCTCCACTACCAGACACGTCCCGTGGAGACGCCACTCGGCACCGCCCCCACAGCCGTACTAGACGAGCAGCTCGTCGTGGCAACGATCCTCCGTGCTGGACTACCCCTTCATCACGGCTTCCTAGACTTCTTCGATCGTGCCGAAAATGCTTTCATCTCCGCCTATCGCAAAGTCAAGGATGACGAAGACTTTGACATCCATGTCGAGTATGTTGCTGCGCCAGACTTGACTGGCAAGGAGCTACTCCTCGTTGACCCGATGCTCGCCACGGGAGGCTCCATGCATCTCTCCTGGCAGGCGCTCCTCAAGAGCTGTGGCACACCTCGCCACACCCACATGGTCGCCATCGTGGCTAGCCAGCAAGCTATCGACTTCCTCCAGTCTCAGTTTGACGACAAGGATCCCGTCACACTATGGGTGGCTGTCATCGACCCAGCACTCAACGAGCATGCTTACATCGTCCCAGGACTAGGCGATGCAGGCGATCTAGCCTTCGGCAGTAAGCTCTAAAAGAGTAGCTCCGTTGACTACACTACGCGACATAGAGCTCTTGGCTCCAGCCTCCTCGCTCGAGGGTGGTCTGGTGGCACTCTCGGCGGGTGCCGATGCGGTCTACGTAGGCGCTCCTCAGTATGGTGCTAGGAGTGCTGTCGGGGTCTCGCTCGAAGATATACGGCAACTCTGCGATGCAGCTCACAGCTATGCCGCACGAGTCTATGTAGCGCTCAATACAATCCTCACTGATAGTCAATTAACGCACGCCGTCGAGATGGCGCATCAGCTCTACGAGGCGGGCGCCGATGCACTCATCATACAGGATCTCGGACTACTCACCCAGGAGCTACCGCCTATCCCGCTACACGCTAGCACGCAGTGCCATAATCACTCGCTAGAGCAGCTGCAGATGCTCTCCGATCTAGGCTTCGAGCAGGCTGTCTTGCCGCGCGAGTGGAGCTGTCAGGACATTGCAGCGGTACGCGACAAGACCCCGCTACGACTAGAGGCGTTCGTCCATGGGGCACTCTGCGTCTCTTACAGTGGTCGCTGCTTTATCTCCGAGGCACTCTCGCAGCGCAGTGCCAATCGGGGGCAATGCGCTCAGTACTGCCGCATGACTTATGATCTCGTTGATGCTCAGGGACAAAAGCTACGCCAGGGCGAGCACCTACTCTCTCTGAAAGATCTCAACCGCACCGAGATCATCGAAGAGATGATTGATGCGGGCGTCAGCTCCTTCAAGGTAGAGGGGCGACTCAAGGCGATCCCTTATGTGCGCAACGTCATCGCCCACTACCGCCAGCTGCTAGACGAGATTTTGACTCGACGTAGTGGCGAGTTGCGACGTCCCTCATGGGGAGTGGCGGAGTACACCTTCACGCCGCAGCCTGAGGCGACCTTTGCCCGCCCCTTTACTAGCTACAATACGCCCCTCGGTTCGCCTATTCCTACCGACAGCATCACACCCTTTAGCAGCAAAAGCCTCGGTCAGCCGATCGGTACGGTAATCCAGAGCCGAGGCAAAGAGCTAGAGATAGCACTCCTGAGCGACGACATCATGCTCGCTAATGGCGACGGGGTGGTCGCTTACGCCATCGACAAGAAGCTCATCGGAGCACAGATCAACCAAGTGACGCCCGCTAGGCGAGCAGGACACTATCGCCTGCGTCTCTCCCAAGTGCTCGAGCTACCGCAGGGGACGATGCTCTGGCGCAATCTCAACCATCTTCTAGAGGCTCAGCTCCTACGCCCCGATGCCTCTACCCGCACCATACCGGTGTCGCTACATCTGGAGTCAATGCCCGACCGGCTCACACTACAGATGCAACTCGCAGAGGCAGCCGAGCTGTCGGTCACACGTAGCCGATCGGTCACGCTAGAGCCTGCGCAGCGAGACAATACGGCTCACGTAGAGCGCACCCTCCGCAAGCTCGGCGACACGCCATACAAAGCTACAGAGGTGACCATAAATTTAGACGGACTCTTCGTCCCGCCCTCGCTCGTTGCGGAGCTGCGACGAGAGCTCGCGGAGGAGCTGCAGCGTCAATGCCTCGCTCTAGCACGACAGCGCAGAGAAGACATCGGTAAGCCACTACAGCAGAAGCGCATCGACCGACTCCACACGCCAGACCCTACGGCACGTCAGCGGTATGGTCTGCCCGACACGCTAGACTTCACCTACAATGTGGCCAATGAGTCGGCACGTCAGCTCTACCGCCAGCTAAGCGTCTCAGGGAGCATCGCTCCCGCCCTGGAGGTTGAGCGCCCCGAGGGATCGATCCCCGTGATGTTTACCCGTCACTGCCTACTGCATCAGCTCGGCTACTGTACACGGACGGGGCGCAAGCCACCCTTTGCGCTGCCACTCTATCTAGTGCGTGGGCGAGATCGGCTGCGTGTCGCAAACGACTGTCGCCACTGCATGATGACCCTGTGGCTAGATCCCCCTCAAACTAACCTCTGATCTCTAACTTCTAACCCCGAGCACCTTTACATATCTTTACGGGGAAATTCGTCCGATTCCCTCCTTTCTCGAATATCCA
>OLQD01000323.1_pt1 | contig 46702 bp, 36 predicted proteins | sample 1672841 | NCBI WGS metagenome assembly OLQD01 (sample SAMEA3136729, study PRJEB25190) | human gut metagenome | biome: human gut; feature: human-associated habitat; material: faeces | place: Austria | collected 2013 | reverse complement strand
TCCACGTGGAAAATAAAAAACATCCACGTGGAGATTTGAGATTTCCCACGTGGATGTTCGAGAAAGGAGGGGATCGGACGAATCTCTCTGTAAAGATATGTAAATAGGGGTTAGAGGTCAGAGGTTAGAGGTTAGAGGTCCGATCACTCCGATACCTCTGATGGCTCCGATACTATCCGATGGATAGGACCTCGCAAGAGGTCCGACGCATCGTAGCCGTGGGTCGGAGGGGCAAAGCCCCGAACGACCGATGGGGGGCAAGATGATATCAGTTTATCGACCCCTTGTGGGTCGGACTAAACAAAGGCTATAGTCTCAGTCCGATAGCTCCGATGGTTCCGATAGCTAACAGCCAACAGCCAACAGCTAACAGCCAATCCATGGTTGACTCATTATATATGGTGTCCTCATCTATTCCCTCGCTTGTCGCTCATGGGTAGCTTCTGACAGAGCAATTGTAGAGACTGTTGACTTTTGCAATAGGCATTATGGCTAATTTCTATTTTGCGTGTGGCTTCTCCCCCAGCACCTCAAAATAGGAATTAGCCCGATTACCCTTTAGCACGATATCCACGTGGAGAAGCTCAAATCCCCACGTGGGGGCTTGTTTTTCCCGAAAAAGAATATTAGCTTTGTAGCAACAATAACTCTTAAATGCATCAAACGATATGACAAGAAAACTACTATCTTCATTACTCCTACTCCTGGCTCTGAGCTACGCACTGACTGCTCAGCAGGCTGGGTGTAAGATCACGCAAGAGCCGAAGGCACTACCTGCCGAGGCGTGCAACTTCTCCATTTACGGTACTAGTCCCAATGGGCGCTACATCTATGGTGGCAGTCCTAACTCGACAGCCTTTTGCTATGACACACAGCGAGACACCACCTCGCTCTTCCTCTCTGAGACGGGTGCTGAGAAGTATATGATCTACGCGGTCTCTGATGAGGGTGAGATCTTTGTCTCTCAGGATGAGGTAGGGGCTTTTGTCTACAACATGGCACAAGAGAAGCTACACGAGATCAAGACTCCTGAGAGCGACTGGCCTGACGTAAGACCTGTCTATGTGACTCCTGACGCTAAGTTCCTCGTGGGGTACGTGATGGATCCGACCTATGCTCAGGCGAGCATGACGCTCCCGATCTATGGCACACGGGGTGAGGATGGCTCCTGGACGATCAAGACACTCCCCGTGCTGGACAAAGACTATCTAGGCCTCAAGCCTCACTACACGCAGGCTTTCTTCTGCTCGTCTGATGGTAAGAAGATCCTAGGTCGACAAAATACCCGCAATGGCTCTGACAGACCACTTTTCTGGCAGCTGGATGAGCAGGGACAGTATCAGTGCTCTACACCTTGCGACTCATTCCTCTACAATCTAGATGCTCCCCAGCCTGGTCCCCAGCCTGAGTGGGAGGATTATGTAACGGCAGACTATGAGCAAGACCCAGATCTATACAAAAAGCAAGAAGCTGAGTTCAATAAGGCATACGATGCTTGGCTAGAAGTGTATGACAAGGTGTTTAAGGGTGTCACTGCTGATCTAGCTTGGCAGATTATGTCTCCAGCAAGTGGATACTGGATGATATCCATCAAAGAGGAGGTTGGTGAGGGCTATGCGAACATCTCCTATCCAGGTGCATTAAATGTCTCTGATGGTAGTATCGAGCGGATCAACATCAAAGAGGCTTATGGTCTCGGTGGGGTCGGGCGTACTAATGATGGTGGCTGGATCTGCAATCCCGATGGTAGCCGAAGCCTCTCCGATCGCAGTACCTACGTAGTTTACCCAGATGGAAAGAAGATGACCATGCTGGAGTACCTGAAAAGTTTGACAGGTAAGGATCTGTCTGAGTTCTTTACCTACTCCTACACGCCTGATGATGAGACGGAGCAAAAGAGCATAACAGATATGGGGGCCATCGCGATCTCTGCTGATGGCAAGACCTTGGCCTCTTGCGCGGTAGATATGACGGGGATGCACAGCTGTCGCAATGCGTATCTACGTATTGACAAGCAATTCCTCGCTCAGCCTCTAGGCGTTGCTCCTGTAGAGCTGCAGCCTAACGGACTCTCGATCCGCTGGCAGGGCGATGCACTCCTCTTCTCAGAGCCTGCTACGGGTACGCTCTATCTGTATGACATGGCCGGTCGACTACTAGACAGCTATACGCTGGCAGCTGCCTCAAGGCTCTCTCTGACAGACCTAGAGCAGGGACTCTACATCGGTCAGGTTGTCACGGAGCGTGGCGTTAGCACCGTACGATTCATTCGTTAGAAGACGCTTCTGACAAAACGAAGCAGTCCCGCAAGGAGTCTACAGCGATGTAGTGCTCCCTGCGGGACTGCTTTATTGAGACTTTGACTTTTGCAACAGGCTCATTGTAATGCGTCAGCCTGAATAAAAGCTTCGGTTTTGACCGCTATCTCAAAAGTTGTTTGTATATTTGCCACTACTACTAGTGACTATATGCTTATGAAGCAACTACTACATACTCTATATACCCTCGTCGTTTGCGCTCTACTACTGCCTTGTGGGGCATTCGCTAGTGATCAGTGCGTAGACGCCGAGCAGCTCTCCGACCAGCCTCTCACCATGGTGACAGCGCAAGCCTTAGGCATTGACCAGTCTGCCCCTCAGGTAGAGGTGCGTGACGGGTCTATCATACCGCTCTGCGAGTATGAGCAGATGCAGGTCTTTAATGTCATGGGACAGGAGGTACGCAACGAGCATTTGCCGTCAGGTGTATACCTCGTGCGTCTTGTCGTGCAGGGAGAGACCTATACACTCAAAGTGGTCATACGCTAATAAGACTACTAAAGCTATTCATGTAGCCCACTCGTCGAGAGCTATCCGCGTCGTGCTGTGCTATCGTTAGCCAGACTCACGTGGAGGATAGCTCTCTTGTAATATATCCTATCCTATGCTTGATCAAATCCAGCAACTTCAATCAGCACTCTCCAACCTCGTAGCCTCTACACCCGAAGAGGCCGAGCAACTACGTATAGCTTATCTAGGTAAAAAAGGACGCATCACCCAGCTCTTTGAGGCCTTTCGTCAGCTTCCCCCCGAGGAGAAGCGACAGCTAGGAGCAGCACTCAATGAGCTCAAGCAAGAAGCCACCGCACGTATCAAGGAGATCCTAGCCTCTGTCGCGACGCAGTCGGTGCAGCAGACGATCGATCTGACCCGTCCCGCCGTACCTTATCCACAAGGCTCGCGTCACCCGCTCACACTCATACAGGAGGAGATCTGTAACATCTTCGAGAGGATGGGCTTTAGCATAGCTGAGGGACCTGAGGTAGAGGATGACTGGCACGTCTTTGAGGCACTCAACTTCCCGCCAGACCATCCCGCACGAGACATGCAGGACACCTTCTTTGTGGATCACAAGAGCAATATACTCCTCCGCACCCACACCTCATCCGTGCAGACACGTGTCATGAAGAGCCAAGAGCCACCCATACGCGTACTCTGCCCTGGGCGAGTCTATCGCAATGAGGCTATATCGGCGCGTGCTCACTGCTTCTTTCACCAGATCGAGGGACTATACATCGACCGCAACGTGAGCTATGCCGATCTAAGAGAGGCGTTGCTCTTCTTCGCTCAGTCGCTCTTTGGTGCCGATACGCAGATACGCTTGCGCCCCTCCTACTTCCCCTTTACCGAGCCGAGTGCGGAGATGGATATCTCGTGCGGCTTGTGCCATGGCGAGGGGTGTGGCTTCTGCAAGCATACTGGATGGGTCGAGATCTTGGGCTGCGGTATGGTCGATCCTAACGTGCTGGAGAACTGTGGCATCGATAGCTCCGTCTATAGTGGCTACGCCTTCGGACTAGGTGTAGAGCGCATTGCCAACCTCAAGTACAATGTCAAGGATCTGCGCTACTTCTCGGAAAACAACCTAGACTTCCTCTCGCAGTTTACCGCACACACTACACCACTCTAAAGGCTGCTCAACGACGTGACTCTTGACGAACGCTACCGCCTGGCACTGGAGGGGCTTGCACAGCTCTATCCCGATGCCGATACGGAGCTTATCTACCACGACCCCTTCAGTCTACTCGTAGCGGTCGTGCTCTCGGCACAATGTACCGACAAGCGGGTCAATATGGTGACGCCACAGCTGATGGCGCACTACCCGACGCCCGAAGCGATGGCGCGCGCCTCGGTCGATGATCTGCTAGCCTTCATGGGGAGCGTCAGCTATCCAAACAATAAGGCGAAGCACCTCATCGGACTCTCCGAGCGGATCTCACAGGAGCATCACGGCATCGTCCCCTCAACGCGCGAAGAGCTAGAGGCACTCCCAGGCGTAGGACGCAAGAGTGCTAGCGTGATGCTAGCCGTCTGCTTTGAGACGCCAGCGATGCCGGTCGATACACACGTTTATCGTGTGGCTAAGCGCATCGGGCTTGCCTCCTCACGCGCTACGACGCCCTTAGCGGTCGAGCAAGCACTCGTCAAGCGCATCCCACAGGCACAACTCATACGTGCGCATCATCAGCTCATCTTGCTGGGACGCTACATCTGCAAGGCGCGCAAGCCACTCTGTGCAGAGTGTACCCTCCACAACTGCTGTCGCCACTACGCCACAGCAGCCCAAAAGCAATAAGCACATACATAAGTAGCCCACAGGCAACTCCATCGCATACCCTGAGAAGAGCGAGGCCTTATAGTCTCTGCTCCATAGAGACTGTTGACTTTTGCAACAGTCTCACATAACCTTTGCGCGCTCTATTTGCTAAAGGCTCATAAACTACGAGGGAGACCTCCGCTACTATGCGGGAGTCTCCCTCGTGATATATTACAGTGCTGTGTCTCCTATTGTGAGACTATTGCATAAAGGCGAATCGCTGTGTTGCTTTCGGGATTCGGCTTCGGTCACATACGGAGGTATGCTCCCTTCAGACCTCACCCTCAGCGCCTTGCGCTTCATCCTTTATGCAAAGCCTAGACAATCTTGCTTGCAAGATTGTGAGACTGTTGATTTTTGCAACAGTCTCATTAGGAGCGCCGCGCTGTGGTCCTAGTGGACCCGGTTTACTCTTACTTGACGATGCGCGTCGTGTAGTTGCCGACGAGGACGATGTAGCTACCAGCAGGTAGTGCGCTGATGTCGAGCGCATGCTCCGTGCTAGCTAGGAGTAGCTGACCTGTGTAGTCGTAGAGACGTACCTCAGCACCCTCAGCACCACCAGCTATCTCGAGGCGTGTACCGCCGTTGGTCACGTAAGCGACGAGCTGGTTCTGTGTCGGCTGCTCGACAGCCACAGAGAGCCTAAAGGTTACCTTGACCTTGGTGTCCTTGTTGAGGTCGAAGTAGTAGTAGCCTTTTTCTGGTGTAGGGATGGTCTCATCATCGACAAACCACTCGTCGATCTCGTAGCCTTCATCTGGCGTAGCTATCACCTTGATCGTGGTACCAGCGGGTACCTTAGCACCACTCTCGATAGTCTCTTGGTCTACCATAGCTGTGACAGCACCACCCTTACTAGCTTCTAGGGTGATGGTGTAGTCGACTGCTGGAGCAGCCTTCTTGGAGAAGACTGCATGTATATCAGCATCCTTGTCAGCCTTAAAGGTATAGACAAAGCCATCCTCTGAGAGTGCCTCTGCAGGTACAGGCTGGCCATTGTTTGTGAAGACCACCTGATAGTCTCCACTTATGGTGAACTTAGCCTTTACCGTGACGTCACTGCCTAGCGGGATGCGCTTCTCGCCGAAGATTGTTAGCGGGTTGCCCGAACCCTTTGGCTCAACGTAGGTAGTCTCAAGGGAGCATCCCGTCGGTCCCTCGGAGCTAACCTTTATGAGAGCTGTGGTCTTCTTCTGGGTCTCGGCAAATACCATCGCAAAGCCATCTACTGTGAAGGTGTAAGGGTTCTTGCCCTCAGAGCCTGGGATGAGCTTATAGTCAGCATCAAGCCAATCCTTGACTTCGTAGCCTTCCTCAGGCGTTACGGTCAGTACGACTTTTGCGCCAGCAGCAATGTTATCGCCATTTTCGAAGGGCTTACCATCTGCTGTACCAGTGATCGTAGCATGCTTATCGCAATCGTAGTAGATGTAAAAGCCTATGGCACCCTCTGTGAAGATAACCTTGATATTAGCTGGCTCCTCTAGGGTAAACTCGTACGTGAGTCCCTCGTCTGTGAGCTGGTCAGCAGCCACTGGGTTATCATTGTGTGTGAAGGCGACGGTAGCTCCAGAGACGGTAATGGTTGCCTCGACTCTTACCTTCGTACCGACAGGCAGGTCTAGCGTTGGATTTTTACTCTCAGCTGGTTTCTCCCAAGTGGTGCTACCAGGTGTCTGATACTGAACCGTAGCATAGCCTACTGCACCCTCCTCCTGGACTGAGAGCTGAACCTTCTCTGCCGGTGCGGCCTTCTTCTTGACTACGGCTGATAGTGTGAGAGGTCCCGTTACGACGACCTTAATCCCTGGAAACTCTTCACTCTCTGAGGGGGTTGCCACTCCATTAACGAGGAAGTGTGCTAGCTCATACCCCTCGTCTAGGAAAAGATCGACACGAAGCTCTGTCCCTTCGGGGACTTGATCGCCACTATTTACTCTCGTCGAAGATGAGTAGCCACCATACTCTACCTTTAGGTATGCATTCTCTAGCTGCTCGATGGTGACAGCGTAAGACTTAGCTTCAGGCTTCTTCTCGATGACCGCCTCGATGGTTACTGCTGATACATCTTTCGAAGCTACATAGTAAGTCAAGAGAGTCTTCATATCGTTAGGTAGTCTCTTCTCGCCATTGATGAGGTAGTGCTTAAACTCATAGCCTTCATTGACGGTTGCCTGGATCGAGATGACATTTCCCTCCTTGACACGCGTACCAGAGGGTACCTCTGCGACGGGATTGACGGTCTTCACTGTAAGCGTACCATTTGCTGGCTGCTCGTAGGTGACGACATAGCCACTCTCTACGAGCACAGCCGAGATGGTTGTAGCCTCTGAGATAGTTATCGTCTTCCTAGTAGGACGAAAGTCATCCTTAGGCTCCACCTTGTCATTGATGAGCCAGTGGTCTATCTTATAGCCCTCTTCTGGTTTGATGAACATAGTAATCTGACTACCAGTCTCTACTTGGTCACCAGAGTTGAGGGACTCATCATCCGTACTGGTTCCCTTGTATAGGTCGATCGTACCATGCTCGGGCTGCTCGACAGTTATGACACAAGCTGTAGATGCTTTTTGAACTACTCGTGCTGAAACTGTCATATCTTTTGAAACCATCCTCGGTAGACCTTTAGAGGAAGTATTCTCTACTTCCTCTCCATTGAAGATGTAGTGCGTAACTTCATATCCCTCGTCTGCCGTTGCGACAAACATGACCATCGTGTAGGGGGGCACCTTATCTCCACTTTGGAGTTCTACCAATTCGCCTTTGTCATAAAAGCCTGTGATGGTGCAGTGCTCTACCTGTTCGAAGGTTACTGTTACCTCCTGCGCTTGCGCCATAAATGGCCAAAGCAGGAATGTACCTAGTAATGATAAGATAGATAACATTCGTTTCATAAGCGTATCTGTTTAAGTGTAAGTGATTGATTTGTCTATTTATAAGGGTTTGTGTCGCTACACAAGGGGGAAGAGGGGGCGAAGCTACGATGCTTAAATCTACCTACTTCTCCTCAGGGGGCTAAGGTAATGAAAAGTAAAGAGAAAAACAACTGTAGGACAATTTCTGTTTTTGAGGCTGTTCGGAGGGCTAATTTCTATTTGAGGGTGCTGAAGGAAGATTCACCGCTGACAGGAGATAGACAAGGCATCAAAGCCCCGATGTGATTTTGCTTCGAAAAAGTAGCCGCCACGTGGAGATTTGCCCCCCCACGTGGATATCGTCTTTTATAGTCTTATCACTCCGTAGTGAATCTGCGGAGATGAGTCGACACTCGCTTATTTAGTCTCCTCCTGCTGATCGATGAAATCGAGGTAGCTGCTGAGCGTGCGCTCTGCTTGTCCTACTTGTTGTGGCGTGTAGAACTGCGCATCGACGAGTTCGTCGGGCAGGTACTGCTGCTGTGTGTAGTGCTTGGGATAGTCGTGCGGGTAGCGGTAATCGACACCGTAGCCGAGGTCGGACATGAGCTTAGTAGGTGCATTGCGCAGATGTAGCGGGACTGGCAGATTGCCCGTCTCACGTACCTTGGCGAGGGCGGCATCGATGGCGAGGTAAGCGGAGTTACTCTTTGGCGAGCCTGCGAGGTAGACGACCGCCTCGGCGAGTGGTATGCGTCCCTCGGGCCATCCGATGAAGTCGACCGCATCGGCAGCAGCCTGCGCTACGACGAGTGCCTGCGGATTGGCCAAGCCTATATCTTCGGCTGCTGAGATGACCACACGACGTGCTATGAAGCGAGGCTCTTCGCCACCCTCGATGAGGCGAGCCATCCAGTAGAGCGCTGCATCGGGATCGCTGCCTCGTATGCTCTTGATGAATGCGGAGGCGATGTCGTAGTGCAGCTCGCCGTCACGATCGAAGGCAGCGGGTTGCTGGCGCGCTACGCTGGCGATTGTCTCGCCCGTCAACTGTACCGTGGTCTCGTCAGGGTGCTGCTCGAGTGCCATCGAGAGGGTCATCTCGAGGAGATTGAGGAGCTTGCGGGCATCACCGCCTGCGAGGTGGATGAGTAGCTCACGGTCGGCACCCTCTAGGATTACTTGGTAGCGAGAGAAGAGCGGATCGGTGGCGAAGACGCGGTCGATGAGTTGGGAGAGGTCGCTATGCTCTAGAGGCTTGAGGACGAAGACTTGACAGCGAGAGAGGAGCGGGCGGATTACTTGAAAGGAGGGGTTCTCCGTCGTAGCTCCGATGAGTGTCACCACACCCTGCTCGACGGCAGCTAGCAAGGAGTCTTGCTGAGACTTGGAGAAGCGGTGTATCTCATCTATGAAGAGGATGGGTCGTCCCTGATGCTGTGAGAAGAGACCAGTCTGCGCCTCTTTTGCCTCCTGCAGAGTCTTGCGTACATCGGCTACGCCTGAGCCTACTGCCGAGAGGCTGTAGCAGCGGCACTGCATCATCTGCGAGAGGAGCCGTGCTAGGGTTGTCTTGCCGACGCCGGGCGGTCCCCATAGGATCATGGAGGGTATGTGTCCCCGCTCGAGCATAACGCGTAGCGGGGCATTCGCACCGACGAGGTGAGACTGTCCGACATACTCTTCGAGCGTCTTAGGACGCATCCGCTCCGCTAGCGGTATCTGCTCTACTGACATACAGTGCAAATGTACAAAAAGGTTGGCCTTTGGCTGTTGTAGGGGAAAGGTCAGTCTGCGAGGGAGGATAGGTAGCGAGTGATGCCTCGGCGGATAGATATTAGTCCGAAGCGTGACGGATCGATCTCTGCCGGTGCGAGCCAGCTGAGTTGCGCCACGTCGTCCATAGCTCGTACGGCTGGCCTCTCGCTCGGTAGCTGAACCGTGTAGAAGAGATCTAGCGTCGGCACGAGGAAGTCGCTGTAAAGGTAGCTGTTGGGCAGAGAGAAGGCGTAGGCAAACTGCTCCGTGGGGAGTCGTAGTCCGCTCTCTTCGCATAGCTCTCGCTGCGCAGCCTCTTCGCCCGTCTCGCCTTTGTCGACGAAGCCGCCTGGGAGGTCTAGCGTCCCCTTGGCGGGCTCTTTGCCTCGGGTCGCCACGAGTAGCCGGCCCCGCAGATCCCGCACGAGGAGGGCCACCGCGGCACTCGGGTTGTGGTAGTAGGTGAAGCCACAGTGCTGACAGTGCTGCGCCTTGACACCATGCGCCTCCAAGCGGTCAGCACCACAGCGCGGACAGTAGTCGAAGGTCTCGTGCTGGCTCATACTTATAGGTTCCGTTCGCGAGCTAGCGAGGCTGCACCCAGTACGGCCGCTTGGCCCTTAGGAAGTGAGCTGAGAAGGATCTGGATAGAGCCTTTGTAGATGTGGAGTAGTGATTCGTCAAAAGCTTTGCGTACCGGCTGTAGGAGCAGGTCACCACACCGTGCTACGCCTCCGAAGAGGACGAAAGCTTGCGGTGCTGAGAAGCAAGCAAACTGCGCCAAGGCGCGTCCCAGTATCTCGCCCGTCTCCTCGAAGACTTGCCGCGCTAATGAGTCGCCCGTTGCTAGAGCTACCTCAGCCACAGTCTTGCTGGTCAGCTCTTCGTCAGGCATATCACAGAGTTCGCTCCACATGCCTTGCTCCAGACAGAGCTTCTTCAGGCTCACGGCACGTCGTGCTACGGCAGGTGCAGCGACAGAGGCTTCGAGACAGCCGTATCGTCCGCAGCCACAGAGCTGATGCGGCTCCCCGACGGCTAGGTGTCCTAGCTCACCAGCCTTGCCTTGGTAACCACGTATGAGGCGACCATCGGCATAGATACCGCTACCTACGCCTGTGCCGAGGGTTATCTCGACAAAGTGGTCTAGCCCACGCGCCACGCCGTAGCTATGCTCCCCGAGCGCACTCGCATTGGCATCATTGTCTAGGACGACGGGTAGTCCTGTACGTGCCGAGAGATCAGCGACGATAGGACTGATGCCAGCCCAGGGTAGATTGACCGCCTCTTCGATACAACCAGAGAAGTAGTTAGCATTCGGAGCTCCGATGCCTATGCCGACGACCTGGTCTGTTAGGCCCGAGTTAGCGATCATTTGCGCTATCTGCTGGCTCAGCGCCTCGACGTAGTCAGTGAAGAGGCTCCCGTTTTGCTTCGTCAAGAACGTCTGCGAGGCAACTATTTGCCCCTCATCATCGACGATGCCCAGCTCTGTGTTGGTTCCACCTATGTCTATGCCTAAGTATAGTGACATATTGTTGCTCTATATAATATAAGTAGTGGGCAATGCTTAGTAGCTCGACAGACTCTCTAGAGGAGTTGTCCCGCTAACTTAGCATTGCCCACTTTGTTATTACATATATTGCTCTTAGGGCTTACTCATTGATCTTGAGCAGATCGCCAGTCGTCTCAGCGATGCGCTTGTAGTAGGCCTTGTCGTAGCCAGGGAAGTAAGGCATATCGCTCAGACCATAGCCGTTGGTCTTGAACTGCCCGTTCTCCTCCTTCTTCATGTTTCCGTCCATATACTTGACGAGTAGGTACTCGCCGAGCTTCTTCCAGCGGTGTGTCGCATAGTCAGCGGTCTCGCAGGAGAAGGTCGTGAGGACTTCACGAGCCTTCATCGGGTCTTGCTGGTAGATGGCTAGAGCCTGCTGATCGATCTCCGAGACGATCTTGTCGAAGCTCTGCTCCAGCTGCTGCTGTACGGGACGAATATCCTGCATCATAGGAGCATAGCGTGCATAAGCCATATTGGCTACCCAGTTGTGGATCCAGAATGCACTCGTCCAGGAGAAGTGCATCATATCGCCATTGCCCACACGGTAGCACTCAGGCGTGCGGAGTGAAGAGCAGTAGACGGGCGTAAAGACAGCCGTGTTCGCATCATCTACACCAAACCACAAGATGCTGAAAGCGTCCGGCAGGTTAGGTCTGAGCTGAGCTACTAGCACGAAGCCCGTCTGCTGTGTAGCGATCGCACGCTCATTGACGTAGGTCTGACCATCTACCTCGAAGGTCATCGGGCGCCAGCGGTAAGGCACAGCGTAGGGACCAGCACCTACGTCCTTGGTCATATCCATCGGTGTACCCTCGTAGTGGTCACGCATCATGTCTCGTACGTCAGCAACAGAGAGCTTGCGGTTGGGAACAACGTAGAGTGGCATAGGCTTGGAGGCCTTTTCGTCACCCATGACGAAACGCTCGTACTGCTTCATATTGTCGCTAAACTTATTGAAGAAAGCCCATACACGCGCCTCGCAGCCACGTAGACCACCTGGTGTGTAGGGGTTGTAAGCCTTTTGGAAGCTAAAGTCCTTGTCAGAACCCTTGAAGAAGCCTCTCTCACGAGCGAAGTCGATCACGTCGGGAGCGTAGAGACAGTTATCAGGATCGTTGAACTTGATCTGCTGGATGCGCGCCTGGTTAGCATGTGCAGAGATCGCATTGTCAGGGATACGCATAGCGACCCATACAGCGCCCTTGCCGTACTTGCCCTTGCTGACTAGCTCTAGCACCCACGCCTCATTTTTGTCTGCTATGGAGATGCTCTCACCAGAGCTAGCGTAGCCATACTCCTTGACCAGAGTAGTCATCACCTCGATAGCCTCACGAGCCGTCTTAGCGCGCTGCAAGGTTACATAGATGAGGCTACCATAGTCCATCAAGCCATTAGGATCCATTAGCTCCTCACGACCACCCCATGTAGACTCGGTGATAGCTAGAGCGTGCTCATTCATATTGCCGATGACGGCGTAGGTGTGTGCCACCTCAGGTATCTGTCCAAGAGGCTTGCCCGAGTCCCACTCAGTGATCTGTCGCATAGAGCCAGGAGCGTGATCGGCAGCTGGCCAGTAGTATAGCTCGCCGTAGAGCGTGTGTGAGTCAGCACTATAAGAGATCATCACCGATCCATCGGCGGAGGCCTTCTTGCCAACGAGTAGCCCTGTGCAGGCGTAGCTCTGGCTTGTGCCTAGGAGTAGAAGTGTAGTGAGTAGGACTGAGAGCCTAGTCAGTGCATTCTTTGTCATAGTTCTTGATTACTATATTGTTAGGATTGATATGTGCAGTATATAAACGAAGAAATCACCAACCTACCACGCTGTGGTGCGATTGGCGATTCCAAAGATACGAAAAAAAGAAAGAAGGCACAGGGGAACAACCATATCGATAAAAACATTTGTGCCTTCTTTCTGGTGCCCGTAGCGCCCTCGTAAAAAGCTTAAATCCAAAGGCAGGCACAGCGCGTGTCACCACGCAATACATTTATTTTACTTCCGAGACCCGCACTCGCGCGGGTTTTTCTGACTCCTTAGAGAGCCTACTTATGGGAAGGTTTAATCTAAGTGGTAAGAAAAACGTTTAGGACACTATTGGGTTAATCCGTTTCTTATTTTCCCCCAAAAAAAAGGACGCTCGGCTCGAGCCTCTAGTCGGAGGGAACCAGCCCCGCTAAAGGGTCCGTTCTCCCTCTCAGCCCTTATCTGTGTCTATCAAGTCTGCTATCTGACAGTAAGATGGGTCATAGCGCTCTGTATTGTCAGCAAACCTCAAGTAGCTTGAGTGGATATGAGTTGTGGGGACTCTTCTATCTAAGTCAAACTGAACCAAAAGGTAGAGAGGGCAGTGTTTCATATTGAGATAGAGTCCTGGGAATCCTTCGATGTCTGAACTATTGAGTAATTGAGGCGTAGCAGTGATTTCAAATAGTACCTGCCCCTCGTCTCGCCTTGTATGAAAAAGTAGATACCTGATGTCATCCAGATGACGAATGATTTCCATCCCAGCCTTCGTTGTCTTGATACCGATAGCTATCTCTCCTGAGTTTAGGAACTTATGCAACCTATCTTGATACATCATCACCGCTAGCACCCCCTGGCGTGCACTCAAGCCGGGCACTACTTCACTGGCTACCGATACGCTCAGAGCTCGCTGTGGATTGGTCCCGAGGGCACATGGCTCTACATAGTAGTCTTGTCGTAGCTTAGCCAAGAGCTGCTCATTGGCCTCCGTCTCTTTATGGTCGAGGGCTAGAGACAGATACCTAGGATCTGAAAAGGGGCGGTACACCTTTCCTAGTAGCTCCTGAAAGTGTACCCGCAGGTACTCCTCATTATGTACCCCCAGCTTAGCTCTCATAGCGTAAAAGTCATATTGCTCTTGCAGTGCTGACTGTATCTTTTCGCGAAACAGGCTACGCACCTTTTTCTTCCACACACTCTTCTGGTAGTTATTCTCTCGAGCATAGAGCGATACCACGTAGAGGAAGTTTACATCGTAATGATAGACTAGGAGTGTATCACGATCGAAGAGGCGATTGTTGAAGTGCCGAGAGATAAAGGTGTTGTTTTCACGATCTGTCGTAGAGACATTATCGGCATAGGAGAGGTGCTCGTCCATCTTAGCACTGATGAAGAAGTTAGGCACGATATTGTACCCTTCGGTTTGATCATCTCGATACTTGGGGCTGTGTGCGCGCAGAGCGGTGTGGTCTGCAGAGTCATCTAGGAAGAGGTTGATATTCCATTGGATCACGTTACGCGCATAGGTAAACTGCTTGTAAACAGACTCCGACGAGATCCGATTGCCTATCTTATAGTACTTACTATCTCCGATGTAGTAGATTGGCTTGTCGTCCTCATTGTTCGTTAGGCTTTGATAGCTATAGATGTGATCTACTCGCTTACCATCGCCTTGGTCTTTTAGTCCTCGTGGAGGTTCTTTGTCTCCAATGAGCTCGTCTATGATAGCCTCAAATACAATGTTAAAGCTCTTGACCAGCAGGTACTCACGTTGCTCTGCTACGATATTGATACGATGCGCTCTGTCAAAGAAGGCATAGCACATCTCCCATAGGCGCAGCTGTATGTCAGAGAAGTAGCGATACTTTATTTGCTTCAGTCGGCGAACGCCATAGCCAGATAGGTAGTGGTCGAACTTGCGCCCTTTGATCAGCTCATAGCCGAAGGCGATCTCTACGGGAAATCCGTAAGTATCATTGATGTAGTGAAGGATAGAGAGATAGATAATGATCAGCTCCTCATCGGTATCGACCTGTCGCTTCTTATTAATAGGGTCTAGGTAGATAGGACTCCCCTTTTGTATCCAGGCCGTAGAGTGGGCGATGGTGCGTGTCCAGTTGATCTTGTTATGCCCAGAGTGTATGTCGCGTAGCGTAGAGGTAAAGAAGTGCTGCTGCTCCTTGTTGAAGCGGAGGAGTGTCAGTAAGATGTCTAAGAAGGTATTGCTCAGCATACGCCTGCCCTTGCCCATCTCTGCTATCTTACGACGATAGACGATATCATTCTTGGGGTTGCTGTTGTTGTAGACGACGATCGCTCGATAGATCCACACCGCAAAGTCGTAGATAAAGCTACGCTCCTCTGGTTTGAGCAGATCTGAGTCGTCTAGGTTGATGATGTCGTGTGGATCCAGTCGTGAGAAGACTCTATCCTGCTCATCTAGTAGCACCTTAGGTAGGATAAAGACGCAATCACGGAGGCGAGCGTTGTAGTAATAGCCTACATAGCTCACACTTACGGCCCCCTCTACATTCTCTAGAGGACTTAGCTCGTGCAGGATCTCCCGCACGCTCTCAGACCGATAGTTAAAGCCCTCGATGATTACCCTCACGGCTACTTTATCTACGCCTGACTGTCAGCCTCTTCTATTGTATCGTCTCCGTTGATCAGATTGTCTAGAAACTGAGCGACAAGCTCTTCATTCACGCGCTGTCCCTGCACCTCAGTCTCGTAAAACATCGGGAAGGTCATCTGCCCACCCGCTGCCGTCTGAAACTCCTTGTCACTAAACCCGTAATCCTTAAAGACGTCGTTCCATAAGTAGAAGATCACCTTACTCACGAAGGTGTCTGCAGAGATTGTCTGGTTGTCCTGGGGCTTGACAAAGAAGTACCCGAGCTTCTTATCCTCACTATCAGTGACACTGCCTATCTTGCTATTGATCTGCTCTAGGAAGGTCCACCAGTCCCATGTTTTGCCAGCAGCCTCGATGACCCACCCCCTCTGTGCATTACGGATGGGGACATACTCCCACTCCCAGCGCCGCTTGAAGGCACTATCAATGGGGAATAGACTTTGGTCACTCGTATTCATTGTGGCAAGGATATGGAGATTCTTCGGGAGTAGGAGCAGCTCCCCAGACTTCACCTTGCCCATAGCATCCTCATACTCATCTGAGTAGAGTGCGTTAATCTCCTCCTCACTACGCTCGTCAGGAGCAAAGCTACCATCCTGCTGGAAGTGCTCCTCAAGGTACTTGCAGATGTCACTGTCTGCTGCAATGGGGTACTCTGAGAAGCCCTCACTATTACGATCTAGCAACTGAAAGAGATCGCCAAAGATCTGTGCACAGTTGCCTCGGTTGATCTCCTCAATAACTAGATACTGAGGCTCTGGATAATGCTTCCACGCCTGAGTGTATGCCTTGAGGAAGGCTTGAGGCACGAAGGCATATGATATCATCTCTTGACTGTCGCAAAGAAGGCCTTGACTTTCTAAATACTTTCCTATCGCAATACCTTCGGGTATTAGACCTTTGATGTGGCTTTCTTTATCGCCATACTGCTTTTTCTCAATAGCACGAATCAATTCGTCTTTTTCACTCTCCTCTAGGCTTCTTATAGACGCATAATATTTGACTACGAACTTGTTTATCTGGTAAGGCGACTTCTTGTCTTTTGCTGCCAACTCTTCCTCAACGCACTTTTTAAGGCACTCAAGACTAAGAGTGTTTTTAAAAGCAGACTTTACGACAGGCTTATAACAACCAACGAAGCTTGCGTAGTCGCTGTCAGGGTGAAATGTAGTGCGAATTAATTTCTTTCCAGTAGCTTGCAGACTCTTGATCTGGTATGACTTGCCAGTCCCTGGAGCTCCGTAGTAAATTACTTGAAGGGGTTGAGATGAGTGAGGCTGATTCCTTAAGCTTCCCTTAAGGTACATACCCGCCATTACAGACAGAGTTGCAGTGTATCCATATTCATACTTGTCAATATCACTCTGCCCACTCAAAGCTGCTCTAGCTTCGTTTGACGTTGAGTTTGGGTGGTTACTCCAGTAGTCGATGTACTCTTTGAGCAACTCTTTAGAGATTGTACGGAGCCCTCTTGCTCCTTTACTATTGGACTCAACTAGATAGCAAAGCCGATCTACATCAACAATACGAACACTTCCATCTTCTGAAATGTCTCCTTTTTGCAATGGACGCATAAGTTCTTAGGATCTACATGATTGAATTAGGTCGCCTAGTGTTACATCTAAGAGTTCGGCGATATTATATTGGGTGGCGATAGAGCGTTAGTCATCGTTTTGTGGGGCATCTAAACACAACTCGCTCAAATGCATCGACTCACACAGCTCTCAGACTCTTTATTTACCTAGCTATGCAAAGATAGGCATTTTCATCCGTTCGGAGAGGGGAGAACGATCAGGGATGCGCCCCTACAAAGGCCTACACGTTCTCGCCTTGATGCGTACGTGGAGATTTGGAAATTCCTACGTGGCTATCATATTGTGGCTTGACGAAAGAGGGTCGCTGTCAGACGTCCGAGGCTGGGTGCTAAGCACAGGAGCCTCTCCTGCTCTAGGTCTCTAGCAGGTACATCGGGCTACAGTGGTTACGTTGCAGCGGTGTGACGTAGACATCCTTGCCGACGCGGATCCCCTCAGCGAAGAGACGTATGTCGAAGGTCTTGCGGACTAGCTCGGGGTGATTGTTTTCCTTGCTGAGGTGGCAGAGGAAGACGTTGCGCATCGTGGGCTGCCAGATACGACAGAGAAACTCCACCGACTCATCATTGCTCAGATGCCCCAGAGGGCCACTAATCCGCTTCTTGAGGAAGGGCGGGTACTTACCAATTCGGAGCATCTCGGGATCGTAGTTGGACTCCAGCACTAGATGGTGTGCCAAGCTAGCATAGTACTCTATCGTCGGGGTCAGATGACCTATGTCTGTCGCTAGGGTAAAGGAAAAGCCATCTGCCGAAGAGATATGGTACCCCACATTGTCTGCGCTATCGTGAGGTACGGAGAATGGAGTCACCACGAGTCCTATCAGCTCAAAGGGCACCTCCGGCTCGATGGCATAGCGCATATCGTGCTTGATGCGCTCCATGCCTCTCATATAGTCTAGCCCGCATTGCACTGGATGAGTCGCATAGACAGGTAGTTCGTAGCGATTGGCCAGCTTGCCCACGGTGCGTGCATGGTCGGCATGATTGTGAGTCAGGAGGATCGCCTGCACATCGTGCTCTAGCGAGAGGCCCGCTTGCTCTAGACCAGTCTTGATATCGTAGAGTGCTATGCCCGCATCTATGAGGAGCCCCTGCCCATCGTGCTCGAGGTAGTAGCAGTTGCCCGTGCTACCACTCGCTAGGCTCATAAATCGTATCATACCGTCAGCTCGCCACGTAGAGAGACTTGCATCAGATGCGCCACCTCCTCTGGAGATAGATCCTGCGCTAGGAGGTACATCAGCTTCGTAGTAGCACTCTCGGTAGTCATGTCACCTCCCCCGATGACACCCGTCTGGCTGAGCACATTGCCCGTCTCATAGCGACCCATGACGACCGATCCGGAGTAGCACTGCGTCACATTGACGATCGTGATGCCACGTGCCACAGCTTCTTTTATAGCAGAGAGAAAAGCTTCGCTCGTTGGGGCATTGCCACTGCCGAAGGTTTCTAGTACCACTCCTCTGAGGTCTGGCGTGTGTAGGATGTGATCTAGGAGTGAGGCTGATAGTCCGGGAAACAGCTTGAGCACCACGACGTGCCCATCGAAAGCGGGTCTCCACGCTTGCGACAAAGCTGGCTCGTCAAAGCCGATAGCACTCGGGCTATACTTAATATCGATCCCCGCGAAAGCTAGGTGCGGATAGTTGGGCGAGGCGAATGCCTCAAAGTGCTCGGCACTATACTTGAGCGTGCGGTTGCCACGGTAGAGGTAATCCTCAAAGTAAACGGCCACTTCGGGGATCATAGGCTCACCATCGGCACGTCTAGCCAAGGCAATCTCAAAGGCTGTGATCAGATTTTCCTTACCATCCGTCCGCAACCTCCCTATGGGAAGCTGCGAGCCAGTCAAGATGACGGGCCTGTCTAGCCCCTGTAGCATAAAGCTCAGCGCAGAGGCGGTGTAAGCCATCGTGTCCGTGCCATGTAGTATGACGAAGCCATCATACTGGTGCATCTCTCGCTGGATCATCTCTCCTAGCCAGACCCACAGGTCGGGCGTGATAGCCGAAGAGTCTATGGGCGGATCGCACTGCTCTATGTCGAAGGTGCAGTGGAGCTGATCAAGCTCTGGCACATGCTCCCGTAGGTAGTCAAATTGGAATGCTTTGAGCGCACCAGTCTCTATATCTTGTACCATCCCGATGGTCCCGCCTGTGTAGATAACCTTCAGGTGGGGTAGGGCGGTGGTCGTATCTCTATCTGTAGTCATGGAGGAGGAATAAGTCTTCAGTCAAGCCTATGTGCAGTCTTTTTTTCTGCGCTTACAAAGATACGAAAAAGAGGTTAGAGGTTGGCTGTTGGCTCTTGGCTGTTGGCTGTTGGCTGTTGGTTCTGATCACTCCGATGGCTCTGATAGCTCTGATAGCTCCGATGACTCCAAAAAAAATAGGGCAAATTCCGACGCTGGCTTGTTACAGTAATTTAGATTCGACTACATATCGATACGGCGCTGTGTCGGTGAAAAGTGATTTCCACGTGGATGTTTCGAAATATCCAGGTGGGGAATAAAAAATTCTTCGGAGGAATGAAATGAAACTTCGGAGGAATGAAATGAAACTTCGGAAGAAATGAATCACGCCCACGTGGAAAATAAAAAATATCCACGTGGAGATTTGAGATTTCCCACGTGGATATTCGAGAAAGGAGGGGATCGGACGAATTCCCCTGTAAAGATATGTAACTAGAGATTAGAGGTTAGAAGCTAGAAATTAGGGATCGAGAGAGCAGGGTTACTCTTGGAGACTATTGCAAAAGTCAACAGTCTCTATTGAGATATAGGATAGCCGGCATCCAACCATCCGAGGATTCCATCCTTGAGATTAACGATTTGGTATCCTTCCTTTACCAGTAGCTTGGCCGCCATCATGCTCCTCTTGCCCGACCGACAATAGAGGTATATGGGCTGACTCTTGTCGAATCTCGCTTTGACTAGTTGAGTGAAGTGTGACTCATGCACATCTATGTTGATGGACTTCTCGATGTGACCTTTGGCAAACTCATCTGCTGTGCGTACATCAAGTAGCTGTACGGTGGCACTACTTATTTCCGCTTTGAAGGTAGCTGAATCTACCGATTTGATCCCCTTTGATGCATGGCATGATCCTATTAGCATTGATAGTACTCCCATAATGATGCAGTAGTAAAGTGTACGTGTCATATATGTAATGTGTTGTGATACTAATATAACGGCTCGGACAGCAAAGTGTTGCCCTAGAGAGCGATTTTATCTGATTTAATGCTAGATTGTAACCTAAAAAACAATTGGTGCTACCTCAGACTTTTGTATATCCAAGGTCGCACCGCAAGCTGCTAGAAGGAGGATAGTTGGCCCTCCTAGTAGTTAAAATCTATAAGTCATGGAGAGATTGATCACACGACCATTACCATGAGTATACTCGTTATCTCTTGCTACTAATTGAGACTGGACCGTGTAGTAGGTGGTGTTGAGTAAGTTTTCTATGCCCAATGTGTAGGTAAACTTATCTACCGTAAGCCCTGCATTGAGATGCAATAAGGTGACAGGTGTTACCTTGCCTTCGCCCTCTGCATATTTCCCTTTTTCGTTTGTGGCAAAGCGGTCCCTTGCTCCAGTATACATACCATATAGGCGTATATAGCTATGTTTCGTTGGGCGGCAATTGATATATGCTGTAATCTTCATTGGAGGTATAGACTGGCCACTCATATAGTGGTCCCAAGAGCCATCAACGTACTTCTTCCCCTCCATCATGGAGAATCCAACGCCCGTCTGCCACTGTCTATTGATGGTAGCATCCATTGATAGCTCTCCACCTAGGATATGTTGGGGTGAGCGATCTACTACCCAGAATCCATCTACACTTTTAAGGTCACTACCAAGTGCTGCATAGGTGTAGAATACTGCGCCAGAAGTCTCTAACCTTGAAGCCTCTCCAAAGAGTCCTCTAACGGTAGAGTAAAAACCTATTTCGGCATTGTGAGTCTTAACAGGCGAAGTCTCTATTTTGCTCAGCACATCACTCTTGGCATCGCGCAGGGTGCGTCCTAGGTCATATATGGAGAAGCCTTGAGAGTAAGCTAAAAATGGTTGGAACACTCTCCACTTATTCAAGGTTACACCACCATTTAAGGATAGATTGTTGTAAGGCAGCACACCGCCTTGGACCTTAGTCCGCTCAACGCCCGCCTTCTTTGGAAGGACTTCATAGTCTGGCACGTGTACGTCGATGCGATCATACCTTGCCCCCACTTTGATGTTGAGGAGGTCGCCGATAGTGGTTTTGGTTTGCACAAATGGTCCGAAGTTAAGAGCTGTCATCTCTGGCACCCAATAACGTCCGTCTACAAGAGGCTGTCCAGTACGATCCATTGTGAAGTCTATTCCATACAGGAGCTTTGTAAATACTTGCTCACTCAGAGGGAGTTTGGAGTCAAGCTGAGCTTTTGCTCCGATCTGCTTTGCCTCAATGGTTGCCTGCCCGCTAGTGCCTTCCCAGCGAGGCTTCTTCTCATTATGTATCCGGTAGTCTGTCACGACCTTTAGTGCACGGCCCTGGAGGGTCGCCTCAAAGTTCGTCCCGCTGAAGATGTTTTGATGCGTGTAGCGTATGTAAGCATTGTGATTGTACGCCATCCCCTCTGGGATTGCTTCTTTTGGCCGATCACCTTTAATTCCGATGCGTGGGCTTTCCAGGTATTTACCACCACTAGCAATGAGCGGACTGTTTTGTACGGTCCTAAAGAAGTTGTACATACCCTCAATACGTGCTGTCTCGCTTATTTGATAACCGACCTTTGCTAGGGCATTGTATGTGCGGGTGTCGCCTAGCCCATATCTAGGAGAGAGGTATACGCCATCTCCATCTACCGAGCTACCCGTCTGTCCGATCACACCATTAACCAGGTAGTCAAAACCTCCTAGCTTGCCATAGAGCTGCTGATTGAGACGGTAGCCAAATGACTGTGTCTTATTGCTAAGCAAAGAGTGATCCTGCATTGCTATGTAAGACTGACCGCCGAAAGGCTTATCATTTCTGTTCTTACGCGTCACGATATTGATGATACCACCATTTGCTCCATTGCCATAAAGTGCAGTCGCACCTTTGATCACCTCAATTCGCTCTACAGCCGTTGGATCAATGGTCCGAAGGTCACGGCTTGTTGCCCGCAGAGGCGTTGTTTGTGGAATGCCATCAATCAGTACTAGTACACTTCTTCCTCTCAAAGTGTTGGAGCGCTCACTAGTCGTATTGCCAGTAGAGGCCATCCCTGGCACCAAAAAGCCTACGATAGCCTGCATGTCTGGCATAGTCTTAGTGAGTTCCGCTAGTTCCTTTCGTGTTACAATTGAGATGGACGTCGCCGATTGACTTTTCACTTCTGGGGTTCTTTGAGCAATCACGACCACTTCATCAAGTTTGACTTCATCGTGTACCTCATTTTGAGCCATGGCTGTAAGGCCTATGGAGGTAGATATTAATAGAGAAAGGGCCACGTAGCGTACCCATCTGTTTAGTCCTAAATATCTCATGATATAAATGCTTATATTGTTTAGTGTAGTTTGGAGAAACGATCCATTTGGACGTCACTCCTTCTTTCGGCTACAAAGTTCACAGATTATATTATTATATGAAATACCCACATGTGTGTATTTTGAGTATGATGTGCGAAGTGTACTCTTGCGTTTGAGGCTTCGTGTATTAATACAGCTACTTCCACTTGTTCGCGCACCCACAAGGGAGCATGAGTTTGGGGGCTAATCACTTACTTCCCCCAGTCGTTCGGGGCAAGCTATCGAAAAACGTCCAAACTATAGCAGTCGTTGTAGTAAAAAACAGATGTCGATGAATGCTTGAGTTGTATGCCCTGCAAATGTCTATACTTCAACGCCTTGGTCGGACTTGCGATAGATTTTTTGCAATCTTGTGGTGTTAGTATTTGCAGGTATTGGAGAAATGTATTACCTTTGCACTCACATTTGGAACGCTTCCTTAGCTCAGTTGGTTAGAGCATCTGACTGTTAATCAGGGGGTCCTTGGTTCAAGCCCAAGAGGGAGCGCAACAAGTGGATCATCAGTGAGGCTTTAAGTCTCGTACTGCTTCCTTAGCTCAGTTGGTTAGAGCATCTGACTGTTAATCAGGGGGTCCTTGGTTCAAGCCCAAGAGGGAGCGCAACGTTGCTACACTGAGTTGTTTTGTTTTTTGGGGCTTGAGAGGATGTAGTTGTCTTTTGAGCCTTCATATTTGTGGTTAACAAGAAATCTCCTCCCGAATATCCGTAGTAGTGGATTCGGGAGGAGATTCTTTTTTTTTGATCCCATAGGTTGCTGCTCTACGACACGATGAGGACGATGAGCGCGAGGATGATCCCGATGGCGATGAGTAGGCAGAGGAGCATGGTGAGCCGCTTCTCTAGAGACCACTGGGCTGGGAGGGGTAGTCTGGTGACCCACTGCGTGAGACGTGTCGTAGGCTCGTCGCTCTCGTCGGGTAGGACGAGTTCACCACTGTCTATAAGCTCTTGCACCTGCGGACGGGCACTCTCTGGCACCTCGATGATGAAGCCACCTACATCAACGAATGCGCTGAGCATCCGAGCGCTGTAACTATTGCGTATGGTGGCGGGTATGCCGTGGTCGGAGAGCAGATCGAGGAGATCGAGAGCCTCCTCTTCGACCTGATAGGAGGCTAGTTGTACCATTCGGTCATCGTTCATAAGGAGTGGTCGCTTTAGAGAGTGTGTCGTATAGTGCAGGTTGAGGAAGCCAGTGGCGCAGGTCGCGCCCCTCGTGGAGTGCCTGGCGGATCGCTGTGGCGGAGATCTCTATCAGAGGAGCTGCGCTGAGCAATCGTATCTGAGCTGTGGGGTACTGCTCGACGAGCTGGGAGAGGTCGTACCCTCTCCGCGGATAGACTACGAGTGGCAGACGATCTATGAGCTCGCCGTGGCGATACCACTGGGAGAGCGACGCTAGGCTGTCAGCACCGATGATGAGGCTGAAGGAGCAGTGCGGGTAGTGCTCCTCGAGAGCGGTGAGCGTCTCTAGTGTGTAGTGTGGCTCAGGTAGCATAGACTCGATCGTGCACAGCTCGTAGCGTGGATCGAACTGGATCGCCTGCTCGATCATGCGGCAGCGCAGCGTGTAGGGTAGCGTGGGACCTTGCTCCTTGAGCGGGTTCTGCGGGGTAGGCATGAACCATATTTGCGTTAGTCCCGACAGCTCTGGATAAGCCAAGATATAGTCACAGAGAGCAAGGTGCCCGATGTGTAGCGGGTCAAAGCTGCCACCGAAGAGACCGACAGTCCCGCTAACGTCTGATGCTGCAGGACGCAGCTGGGTCAGATCAAGGGCCTTACTCCTAGAGTCTTTACCTTCAGTAGTCATAGTCTGATCGATAAAAAGTAGGGTAGCGACCCTTAGTTACTCGATCCAAAGGGTCTCTATGCGGGAGCGGTCTAGCTGCTGTCTGATCTGTAGCTGATGGACGACACGCTTGATCGCTCTGACTCTTGTGCTGCCACGATAGATGCAGTAGAGGCTCTGCTCTAGGATACTAGAGAGGAGATAGGCGGTAGGATCCTTCGTAAGTGCTGGCGGAGCGATGATCGTGAGCTGGTGCTGCGCCTGTAGCTGCTTGAGTTGCTGCTGGAAAGCGGTGGAACCTATCAGACCAGGTGTGAGCGTAGTGTGGTAGACGTCACTGGGCGTCTTGCTAGCAGCCTTTTGCTCTGCTAAGTCTATGTGCCAGACGGCGCAGGAGACACCTCTCTGCTGTAAGGCTTGCTGTAGCTCCGCTATGAGCTGGTCGTGATACTTCGTGCTATTGGGTGTAGCGAGCTGTATGGTGCGTGGCTCGCCTTGCGCTGGCGAGACGAGGCTGCACAGCTCCTCGAGATTGAGATAGAGAGCGTTCTTGCCCTTACGATCTCGCTGCAGGTCTAGTGTGAGGCGACGACGTAGGAGGCTGGGCAACTCGGAGACGTAGTAGATGACGCCTTGTATAGCCCAGTAGATGTACATCAGGAGTAGCGGCAGGAGTAGACCGAGGAGTCCCATTCCTGCGATGATGAATAGGTCTGGCTGCATCTCCCTCAGCACGCGAGGCTTGTCAATCAGTCTAAATGGCGACAGCCCTGCCACTGGTACCGACCCGGCAAAGCGACCTAGCGAATCGGTGACGCCCTCATCACTTAGTTGCTCGGCCCAGCCTAGGCTATCGGTGACAATGTACATCTCATAGAGTAGGCCTAGACAGCGACGCTCGGAGCGATTAGAGGGTAGCTCGACACGTATCACCGAGGAGAGGGGTAAGTCTTCCTTTTTCATCGTTATCTCCATATCCTGCTCGTAGGCAACGCGGGTATCTACGAGCGGAGAGTAGGTAATAGGAATCTCCGTATACTTCTGATCGATATGGTAAGGGTAGTGCTGCGCAGGATCGTCAAGTGTCACAGTGATAGGCCCGACGGGAGTCTCCTGAGTCGTACCAACAGGGATGACTACATCGTACGGCTCATAAAGTGGCTGACCCTGCACGACGCCTGAGAACGCACTCATCGTAACCTGCTTCGGATGCACTGGATCATCAAGCCGAGCGATGCAGTCCACTTTGTCCGTTGGTAGGAGGTTGCCAAAGTGTACGATGATCGGCGTCTGATTGTAGTAGTCACGCATCCCAAAGGGCGTTTTGACCCAGTAGTTCACCTGAAAGTCAATACGCTTGCCCGCCTCTTCGACTGCCGTCGTCGTACTGAGCAAAGCTGCGATATACTCAGGCGTCCAAGGCGACGTCTTGAGCGTCGAGTCGCTCAGCTGCATGATCGGCTCCGTCAGCTCGTGTGGTTGCCGTGAGGAGAGGTGCATGTAGTACGTCTGACGCCCTAGGGGACGATGGTCTGCGATGACCTTGCCCAGTACGACAAAGAGTGCGACAGAGAGTACAAACCAGTACCACTGCTTCAGGATCAAACGAAGGATCTGCGAGAAGGTGGGGCGTGAGCCCTCGTCTAGATAGCTTGGCTGATCGTTGACAGCTCTATTGGGGAGCGATGATTGGGTCATAATGTATGGCTATATGGTGCAAAGATAAGAAAGTCCGTCCTATATCGCTAGAGAAGCAAGCCAGCGTCAGTGCGATCGAGGAAAGGAGGGACTAGAGATGGGGGTAAAAGCTAATGAATCGCCTGTCGAGACGAAGAGTAGATAAGAGACGTCAGACGAAAGCTGCTTGCGCATCGTCTCAGAGCCCTCGTACCCCGATGCCATAAAGGCTGTTGCTAGCGCATCCGCCTCAGCGCAGGTAGGAGCGATGATTGAGGCACTCAGTATATCACTCTCTGCAGGGTAACCGCTCAGAGCGGAGATGGTGTGTCCGTAGATCCTTCCGTCGGCTGCGACCTTGTAGTTGCGATAGTTGCCCGAGGTGGCTAGTCCTCCACGCTCGCCTGGCAAGTCAATGATCTCTTGTAGCTCCTGGCTTATCCCCAGTGAGTCCAGATCAGGCTTAGAGATGCCGACGCGCCATGCGGCACCTCGAGGGTTGCGTCCCGAGTAAGCTATCTCGCCACCTATCTCCACCAGATAGTTGGTCACGCCCGCCCTGCGAAGCCTTTCGCCCACGAGATCAGAGGCATACCCCTTGGCAACGGAGGCGAAGTCTAGCTCCATAGCGGGGTTCGCCTTGGTCAACTCAGTGGGGGTGCAGGAGACTTTGTCCATACCGACCAGCTCCAGCAAACTATCCACCTGTGGCTGCGTGAGCGGATAGCCCTGCTCGAAGCCAAAGCCCCACGCATTGACCAGCGGAGCGATGGTCACGTCGTAGGCACCGCCAGACTGCTCGTAGACCCTCCGCGCCACGCTGTAGATGGCGTAGAAGGTGCTGTCCACCGTCATCGACAAGTTGTTATTGACCGCATAGATCATAGAGGTCGAGTCAAAGGGGTTTGCCACATGATTGACCTCTTGCAGTGCCTCATTGATTTGATCAGACAAGTCCTCGTCAGCCTGGTAGGTAATGCGATAGAGCGTGCCGAAGATGAGCCCCTCGGCACTTCTGTAAGGCGCCTCCTTGTGGCACCCACTCAGCAGGATGAGCGAGAGAAGTAGTAAGGTGACGGTGCGACGCATGGCGATGCGATAAGCTTAGATGAAGGTGACCAGCTCCTCCATCGTTTTGCGACGTGGATTGCCCTCTTTGCCGGCAAAGGCTGGGTCTGGATGCCCCACCGCTAAGATGAGTATCGGCTCCTCATGCTCAGGTATCTGGAGTAGCTTACGGCATATCTCCTGGTCGAAGGCTGCCACGGTCGTAGCACCTAGGCCCATATCCTCCGCCTTGAGGAGCATGTGTGTCAGTGCTATCGAGGTATCTACATAGGTGAGGTCACAGTGCGGACGCTGCCACGCCTTGTCGTGGTCGCCGATGATAACGATATAGCTCGGAGCGTGATAAAACCAAGGCTGCTGACTGATGGCGTGGAGCTTCGTGCGCTCCTCCTCAGAGAGTACGACGACGAAGCGGAGGGGCTGAAAGTTCTTTGCCGAGGGAGCTAGTCGCCCAGCCTCCAGGATCGGCATGAGCTCAGCACGAGTCATCGGCTTGGTCGCATCAAAGTGGCGCACCGTACGCCGTGTTGATATGATTTGGTCGAAAGTCTTAGTCATAGTTCTGTTTCTATATTATAGATGTCACGATTGGGATCGCGGCGTGTGATCATCTCTCCGATGAAGCCTGCACAGAAGAGTTGCACGCCGATGATCATCGCTGCGAGAGAGATGTAGAAGTAGACTCGATCTGTCACGAGCGGTGCGGGGGTGCCACTGATGAGTGCGGAGAGCTTGACCGAGAGGACCACGATGAGTGCTATGAAGCCAACGAGAAACATGAGCGACCCCCAGAAACCGAAGAAGTGCATCGGCTTGCGTCCGAAGCGATGCGTGAACCATAGCGTCAGGAGATCGAGATAGCCGTTGAAGAAGCGGTCTAGTCCAAACTTCGAGTGTCCATACTTACGAGGCGCGTGGTGCACCACCTGCTCGCCAATCTTGGCGAAGCCTGCGTTCTTTGCCAAATAAGGGATATAGCGGTGCATATCGTTGTACAGCTCGATGCTATGCACCACCTCTGCACGATACGCCTTGAGTCCGCAGTTAAAGTCGTGCAGGTTTTTAATCCCTGAGACGCGCCTTGCGGTCGCATTAAAGAGCTTCGTGGGGATCGTCTTGGAGAGCGGATCGTAGCGTTTCTTCTTCCACCCGCTCACGAGGTCGTACCCCTCATGGACGATCATGTTGTACATCCCGCCGATCTCCTCGGGAGCGTCCTGCAGGTCGGCATCCATCGTGAAGACCACTCGGCCACGAGTACGAGCGAAGCCACATTGCAGTGCTGGTGACTTGCCGTAGTTTCGACGAAACTTGATACCATGCACCGCTGCGTCCTGAGCAGCTAGCCGCTCTATCACTTGCCACGAGTCGTCGCTACTGCCATCGTCGACGAAGATGATCTCGTAGCTCAGCCCCACCTCAGCGGTGTGAGTTACGATACGCTCGTAGAGCTCGGGGAGGCTCTCAGCCTCGTTGAGCAAAGGGATGACCACCGAGATGTCGGGACACTCCGTGGCGGTCGTTTCGAGAGAGTTGGGATCAGTCATGAGGTCTACTTGTAGTACTACTGCACAAAGATACTAATTTGCCACCTACGAGCGACCGCGACAACTGATGAGCGTCCACTACGGGAGGGTCACTTTGTTAAGGATGCCGGTGAGGTAGGCTATCGCCAGCCCGTAGTTGGTCATCGGCACTTGCTGAGCCGTGGCGAGGTCTTGGCGGGCGACAAGCATGCGTCGGTTGAACATGCAAGCACCGCAGTGGATGACGAGGTCGTAGGGCGTGAGGTCCTTGGGAAAGTCTCTACCCGACACATGCTCTATGGTGAGTGCCTCACCGATGCGCTTGCGTAGGAGGCGGGGGAGCTTGACGGTGCCGATATCTTCGCCCTCGGGAGCGTGGGTGCAAGCCTCTGCTATGAGCAGACGGCTGGAGGGTGTGAGCCGACCAATGGCATTAGCCCCTGCGACCAGTCGCTCGAGGTCGCCACGCTGGGCACTCATGAGGATAGAGAAAGAGGTGAGCCGACAACCCTCGGGGACCAATGGCTCGACCGTGGCGAAGACTTGCGAGTCGGTGATGATGAGCTGAGGCGGAGCTGCCAGCTGTGATAGGGCTGCGGGGAGTTGCTCTGGTGTGACGCATAGCGCATGGCAACCTCTGTCTAGCAGCGCACGAATGGTCTGTACCTGTGGCAAGATCAGTCGTCCTGCGGGTGCTGCGCTATCTTGTGGCATCACGAGGAGTACGAGATCGCCCGTTTCGCAGAGATTACCTAGGAGCGAAGGTTCTGGCTCGGATTCGTTGCGTAGCGTCCGCTTGATCGTATCGAGTAAGGTGTCTAGGCTCTGGTCATCGTCCTGACGAAGCGTGAGCGGGGCATGGCCGAAGCTTCGAATAATCTCCTCTTGTCGCTCTAGCCAAGAGCTTTGCTCTGGCAGATCGGCACGAGCGATGATTGGAAGCGTCGGCACATTAGCCTCTCGCAAAGTGGTTATGATCGGAGTGTCGAGAGACTCCTCACGACTGAGTAGGTAGAGGACTAGATCGGCAGAGCGCAGTGCTTGCTGCGTGACCCGCTGTCGCTCGGCTCCGAGAGGGGTGTCGTCGGCCAGTCCTGGGGTGTCGACCAATAGGACGGGTCCCACGCTGGGCAGCTCGAAGAGCTTCTCCACGCTGTCGGTCGTGGTGCCAGCTTGGTCAGACACGAGCGACCGCTCTTGTCGTAGCAAGCGGTTGAAGAGCGTAGACTTGCCACTATTGACCTGCCCTACGAGGAGGAGTCGCTTACGTTCGCTGGTGTTTTTTCCCCTTGGAGTCATATCCTTTATTCATTAAAAGCGGAAGTCGCGCTCTCCCGCTTGAATCTGCTGGAGACGCTGCTGAGCGATGGCTCGGACTCGCTCGTTAGGAATCGTGGGGAGTTGCTGCGAGATCATCTCTAGTCCCAGCTCACGGGTCGTAGGTGAGGCGTAATCCTCTAGGTACTCCTGTAGCGTGAGCAGGGCATTAGGACCGCAGCAGTTGGAGATCTGACCACTCTTGCAGAGCGACATGAAGCGGTCGCCAGTACGTCCCTCGCGATAGCAAGCGGTGCAGAAGCTCGGTATGTGTCCCTGCTGGAGAAGCCAGTAGACTACCTCGTCGAGCGTGCGTGGATCGCTCACCTCAAACTGCTCTGAGTGGGCTGCCTCTGTCGTCTGCGCATAGCCTCCCACGGAGGTGCGGGAGCCTCCGCTGATCTGCGACACGCCTACGTGGAGTGCTCGCTGCCGTACCGCCTCACGCTCACGGGTCGAGACGATAATGCCTGTGTATGGGACTGCTAGTCGGGCCACCGCTATAATATGGAGGAAGGTATCGTCGGGGATTGCCTCGGGGAAGGAGTCGAGCGAGATGTCGTCGGCTGGGCAGATGCGTGGCACGCTGATCGTGTGAGGTCCTACGCCAAAGGTTGACTCCAGATGCTCCGCATGCATCATCAGTCCGACGAAGTCATAGCGATAGGTACTCAAGCCAAAGAGCACACCCAGTCCCACATCGTCAATGCCCCCCTGCATCGCTCTATCCATCGACTCGGTATGATAGGCGTAGTCGCTCTTAGGACCTCTCGGGTGTAGCTCCTCGTAGTGCTCCTTGTGGTAAGTTTCCTGAAAGAGAATGTAGGTGCCGATGCCCGCCTCGTGGAGCATACGATACTCCTCGACAGTGGTTGCGGCAATGTTGACATTGACACGACGAATCGCCCCATTCTTATGATGTATTGAGTAGATCGTCTGGATCGACTCAAGGATATACTCGATCGGGTTGTTGCGTGGATCTTCGCCCGCTTCGAGAGCGAGACGCTTATGTCCCATATCTTGTAGGGCAATCACCTCCTGCCGTATCTGCTCCTGGGTCAGCTTGTGGCGAGGGATGGTGCGGTTCTTAGCGTGGTAAGGACAGTAGACGCAACCGTTGATACAATAGTTAGAGAGGTAGAGCGGAGCAAAAAGTACGATGCGCTTACCGTAGAAGCGTAGCTTGATCTGCTCGGCCAGTTGTGCCACTCGTTGTCGTGTCGCAGGATCCTCGGCGAGGAGGAGTACGGCAGCCTCTCGGTGATCTAGCCCACGCATCTCCGCAGCCTTGCGTAGGATGTCTGAGATCACTTTCTCATCATCTTTGTATTGCTCCGCATAGCGGAGGGTGTCGATGATTTCATCATGATTGATGAAGTCACAGGCATCGTGCGATTGCTTATTGTAACTCATACTTTTACTTTCTCAGCTGGTGGGAGCATCTCCACGCCCCCAGTCTATTTGGTAACCTATCGTGTCAAGCTCTGCCTGTAGGAGGGCGACACCCTCGGCAGCCTCAGAGCCTGAGTAGGCTTTGTTGTTATAGAGAGCGTAATCTGCTCTATGGTTTAATGGTGATAGATTGGGCATCACCACATTACATCCTGATCGTATGGCGGCTAGTCGTCCCTCGGGGTGGAGTGTGGCGACAGCTGTCGTGGCGGGGATCAGTGCCCGTGGATTGAGCAACCGACAGAGGGCGAGGAAGCGAAGCGTCATCGACAGGCTCCCCGCAGGGTAGGTCCCTAGAGGCGTGTCTTCATGAGGGATGAAAGGTCCCACGCCTATCATCTTCGGCTGCAGCCGACGGATGAAGTCTAAGTCTTGCGCTAAGTGTGCCGTAGTCTGCCCTGGCGAACCGACCATGATACCCGTCCCCACTTGATAGCCGATCTGCTTGAGGTCCCGAAGGGCTTGTAGCCGATGCTCCTGCGCCATCGTGCTGGGGTGCAAGCTTTGGTAATGCTCCTTGTCGTAAGTTTCGTGACGCAGCAGGTAGCGGTTGGCACCAGCGCGAAAGAGTGCCTCGTACTCCTCATACTCCATCTCTCCGAGTGAGAGCGTGATAGCGCACTCTGGATAGCTAGAGCGGATGTTGCGCACGAGCGAGAGCAGGCGCTCTCCTCGCCAATAGAGGTCTTCGCCACCCTGTAGTACGAAGGTGCGAAAGCCTATCTCGTATCCTCTCGCACAGGCCGACATCACCTCATCGGCAGTAAGCCGATAGCGGGTGACATGCTCATTAGTAGAGCGTATGCCACAGTAGTAGCAGTCGTTGCGACAGATATTTGAGATCTCGATAAGACCTCGCAGATAGATCCTCCGTCCGAAATGCTGCTCCGCAATAGCCTCGGCACGCACCTGAAGCTCATGCTCGAGGTGCGTGTCGCTACTATCTAATAAAGCCTTCAGCTCAGGGATGGAGGCTGATGCTACTTGGCCTAGCGTATCACTCCTTCTCTTTATAGTTGGCATAGGTGAGGTCGATCTTCTCCACCTCCTTGAGTAGCTGGCGACGACCAGCGAGTATGTCATTGAAGGCACTTGGTCCTGTCACGCATCCACCGAGACAGGCCATCACCTCGACAAACTGTGTGTCAGCCTTGCCACGCTTGCCGTAAGCCTTGAGCTTGGCAACAGCCTTCTTGTCCAGACCCGCGATCTCCTCAGCGGTCAGACGACCTACGAAGTCCTTGTACTCCTCCGTATTGCTCAGATAGGAGATGACTGCATCCTTGACACCGCCATTACGAGCGAAGGCGTGTGCCTCACGTACTGACTCGACGGTTGGCTTGTAGCCCTCTGCCGTGTTGATATCTATCTCCAGTCCCTCTAGGATAGAGCCAAGCTCCTCAAAGGTGACCACCATATCGACATCCACGTTAGGACGCTGTATCTCCTTACGCTTAGCCACACAAGGGCCGAAGAAGACGATCTTGCTATCGGGGTAAAGCTTGCGTGCACGCTCTGCCGTGTAGACCATCGGCGAGTGTGAGCTAGAGACAAAAGGTTTGAGCCCAGGTGCATGCTTATCCACCAGCTCATAGAAGGAGGGACAGCACGAGGTCGTCATAAAGGCTTGCCCAGCCTCGATCTTCTCTACCAGCTCCTTACCCTCATGGCTTACCGTGTCCATAGCACCCTGAGCCACCTCGATAACATCGTGGAAGCCTATCTTCTTGATCGCACCATAGACCTGCTCACGGGTTGCCTTAAACTGACCTAGGATAGCAGGAGCTACGATAGCTACAACTTGCTCACCGCGCTCTATAGCACCTAGTACATCAAAGACTTGCGAGATCTCAAAGATCGCACCAAAAGGACAAGCATTCAGACAAGAGCCACAGTAGATACACTTAGACTCGTCAATATGCTCGATACCATCCTCATCCTTGCTGATGGCACCCACAGGGCACGACTCCTCGCAAGGCACTGGTATGTAGACTATCGCATGATAGGGGCAGTTCTTGTGGCACTGACCGCAACTGATGCAGACATCGTGATCGATCTGTGCCTGACCATTCTTCTTGAATGAGATACAGCTCTTCGGGCAGTTGCTCGAGCAGGCACGGCTCACACAGCCACGGCAGAGGTTAGACACCTCATAGTTGATCTGTACGCACGAGGTGCAGGCCTCATCGATGACGCAGAGCACATTCTCCTTCGTCGGCTGTGGGCGATGCAGTGCCGTGTGAGCATACTCAGACAGCGGGGTCAGCTCATCCTGCTCATCCTGCATGTCAAAGCCTAGGAGAGGAAACATCTTATACTTCCATACGGCACGCTCCTTATGAGGGCAACAACGTCCCAGCACATTGCGCTTCTTACGAGGACTCAGCTCCAGCGGGATCCGGTCTATCGTTTTAATCAATTGGTCTTGACGCCATCTAGCCACCATGGTCGAGAGGAGCTTATGGCGCACGATCATTACATTGTTTATATAGGTCATACGATCAAGTGATATTTAAGCTTTCGACCCGCGCTGCACTGGTCGGATCTCTAAATGCTCCACAAAGATACGATTAATATCTCAACCAATCACTACATATTGCTAGTCACGCATGACAAAATACCTTACTCTTGCGAGCCTCCCCGTGGTAGAGCGACTGGGAAGCTGTCGAATAAAGCGATCGTTTCGCACGATGCCACCACATACCGACAGACAAAAAAAGAAGAGCTTCACCCTCACGGATGAAGCTCTCTCAGTTCTGTTCAAAGAAATGATGCGTATAAAAGTGGGCCCAATAGGATTCGAACCTATGACCCTCTGTTTGTAAGACAGATGCTCTAAACCAGCTGAGCTATGGGCCCTTTCATATATCTAAGCTCTCTGAGATACTCTAGCGACAGTGTAAGCGTGATAGGCAGTTGTCCTACAAGGATTCGAACCTTGACAAACAGGACCAGAATCTGTTGTGCTACCATTACACCATAGGACAATCTGTATCAACCTCCTGTCGATTAGCTCGTCACCATCGTGTGTGACACCCAATCACAGAGTCCCTCTTAGAGAGAAGTAAATGCGTTGTATCACGATATAGTAGTAAGGGACTGTGCCTTTCTTTATTCACCCCCTGCGGGAGTCGTTGTCCCACAAGGATTCGAACCTTGACTGACAGAACCAAAACCTGTAGTGCTAGCCATTACACCATGGGACAAATCCTTTACTACCGACAGACACCTCTGTCATCGTTTGTGAGTGCAAAGGTAGAAAGAAAAAATCAAACCACCAAACATTTCGCCGAAAAACTTTTTCCATCTCCTTTTACATAGGGGGCGATTTTTGTTTTCGGGTGCCGGGGAGGCCCAGGGCTGAGGCGTTGTCGTCAAGACGTTTATCCCTTGATACACCTTTGAGGTAGAAAAATCCGATCCCACACAAGGCTGATACATTGTGTATAACGAACTCATCTATTCCTCGTTTGTTGTCATGTGTAGCTCCTGACAGAGTTATTATAATGTCTCAGCTTTGTCTAAGGAAACTCAACGTCTGCTCGTTACAATAATTTAAACTCGGCTACATATCGATACGGCACCGTGTCGGGGAAAAGTGATTTCCACGTGGAGATTTCGAAATACCCACGTGGAAAAGGAAAATTCTTCACGTGGGCGCGAAATAAAACTTCGGAAGAATCAAATGAAACTTCGGAAGAATCAAATGAAACTTCGGAGGAATCAAATGAAACTTCGGAGGAATTGTTTGACGCCCACGTGGAAAATAAAAAATGTCCACGTGGATATTCGAGAAAGGAGGGAATCGGACGAATTTCCCCGTAAAGATATGTAAATAGAGATTAGAGGTTAGAAGTTAGAGGTTAGAAGTTAGAGATTAGAGGGCTGAGGGCAGAGACTTTCTGAAGCATTGCTAGCTGTTGGCTAGTGTCACCAGTGCTTCTAGTGCCATTAGTAGTGCTAGGCTAGCAGAGCTGGCGATATAAAAGAAGAGCCTGCCACGAGATGTGTCGTGACAGGCTCTTGTGTAGTGTGTATCAGGTGCTAGCTGCTGCTTGAGCGGTTAGCTGCACCATGTAATTAGCGGAGACCGCGGAAGCGTAGGAGTGGCTCGATGTCGACCTCCTTGTGGCCGGTGAACTGCTCGAAGAGTACCATCAGGTCCTCGCTGTTACCACGAGAGAGGAGGATGTCTGCAAGGCGCTGACCGTTCTCACGGGTCATACCTCCGTGTGCCTCGATCCAAGCGTAGACCTCGTTGTCTACAGCCTCACTCCAGAGGTAAGAGTAGTAACCTGCTGAGTAACCGTTGCTCCAGATGTGGCGGAAGTAAGGTGAGCGGTAGCGAGGTGGTATCTGTGCATTGAGCATGCCGTACTTCGTGAGTACCTCCTCTTCAAATGCCTGAACGTCATCAACCTTGTCACTTACAGTGAGTGCGTGCCAGCACTGGTCGATGAGTGAGGAAGCGATATTCTCGCCAATAGAGTAGGCCTGGTTGAAGTTGCCAGCAGCGATCATCTTCTCACGTAGCTCGGCAGGCATCTGCTCGCCTGTCTTGTAGTGCTTCGCATAGTTGGCAAAGACAGTAGGCTCAGAGGCCCAGTGCTCGTTGAACTGTGAGGGGAACTCGACAAAGTCTCTTGATACGTTGGTCCCAGAGATGGAGGGGTAGGTCTGTGTAGAGAGCATGCCGTGTAGAGCGTGACCGAACTCGTGGAAGAGTGTCGTCACCTCGTCCCAAGTCATCAGACAGGGCTGACCAGCAGCTGGCTTCTTATTGTTGCAGACGTTGTAGATGACTGGCTTGTTGCCTAGTAGGGTAGACTGCTCGACGAAGTTGCTCATCCAGGCACCACCGCTCTTAGAGGGACGTGCGTAGGGATCGAAGTAGAAGAGTGCGATGACCTCGCCCTGCTCATTCTTGACATCGTATACCGTTACGTCCGGATGATAGACGGGGACGTCGGTGCGCTGCTCGAAGGTGAGACCGTAGAGCTTGTTGGCAGCGTAGAAGACACCATCCTTGAGGACGTTGTCTAGGACGAAGTACTCGCTGAGCTGTGCCTCATCGACGTCGTACTGCTCCTTGCGCATCTTCTCTGCGTAGTAAGCCCAGTCGTAAGCCTCTAGCTTGAAGTCTGGTCCCTCGCTCTTCTGAGCAAACTCCTCTAGCATCTTAGCGTCTTCAGCAGCCTTAGGCTGGTAGAGCTTAGCGAGACGCTCGAGGAAGTTGCGAGCTGTCTCGCCATTCTTAGCAAGTGCATCCTGAAGGGTCCAGTCAGCAAATGAGTTGAAGCCTAGTAGCTGAGCCTTCTCAGCACGGAGCGTAGCGAGACGCTTGATGATCTCCTGCGTGTCGTACTTGTCCCCGTTGTTGCAGCGATTGATGGAAGCCTCGAGGATAGCCTTGCGGCTGTCGCGGTTGTTGAGCTTAGCCATGACGGGCTGCTGGGTCGTATTGACTAGGCGTATAGCCCACTGGCCCTCTTTGCCCTCCTCCTTAGCGAGGTCGGCAGCCTCTTGTAGCTCGCTGTCAGAGAGGCCGTCGAGCTGTGCCTTGTCGGTAAAGAAGACAGGTACGTTCGTTGCGTCGGTCAGTATATTGCCAAACTTAGCGGTGAGCTCGGCCTCCTCGCCGTTGAGCTTCTTGAGCTTCTCCTTATCCTCAGCGGATAGGTTAGCGCCAGCCTTGACATAGTTGTCGTAGTACTGCTTGGTGAGGCGTACCTGGTCGGGCTGTAGTCCCTCTAGACCAGTCTCGTAGACGGTCTTGATGCGAGCGAAGAGCTTGTCGTTGAGCATGATCTCGTCGCTATGTGCGGTGAGCTTAGGCACGTACTCAGCCTCGATGGCGCGTAGCTCATCGTTGGTGTCGGCACTGGTCAGTGCGAAGAAAACGGCGGAGGTGCGCTGGAGTACCTGTCCAGCACGCTCGAGAGCCTCGATAGTATTGGTAAATGTGGGTGCCTCAGCATTGTCTACGATAGCAGCTATCTCCTCGTTGTGCTGACGCATACCCTCGTCGAAGGCAGGTGCAAAGTGCTCTACCTTGATTTTGTCAAAGTCGGGTGCATTCATGTAGGTTTCACTTGGATGAACGAATGGATTGTTAGCCAGGTCAGTCTGCTTCTGCTTGTTACAAGCGAGTAGCATCGTGGCGATGGCTAAGAGCATAATTACTTGTTTACGCATAGTCTTGGTTCGTTTGGTATGATATATATAGTTACTTTTGCATAGCAATGAGATATCCTAACGGGATACTACACGAGACAAAGATACTAATAATAAAACACATACCCCATGACAGACGCTAGCAAGACACATGCGGAGGAACCCCAGCAGACCTACCAAGAGGCGATAACACGTATTCAAGAGATCGTGCGGCTCCTCGAGACGGGAGATATAGAGGTGGACGAACTGACCAAGCTTATCGAGGAGGCGACCGGCTTGATACAGTTTTGCTCCACACGACTCACCTCTATCGATAAGGAGGTCTCACAGCTCCTCCAGCAGCTCGACGAGAGTCAGGAGTAGTAGCCTGAGCGAGAAATGAAAAATCCACGGAGGGTGTGGCAGGACACCTCCCGTGGAGTTATTGTTTTGTAATCGTAGTGAGGCAACTAGCCCTTACCGAACGATGCTGATGGGGCGGTCGCCCTCGAAGTAGCCGATGATGCAGTTGCACAGCTCACGTGCCATAGCGACACGCGCCTCGTAGGTCTGCGTGCCGACGTGTGGTGTCATAGTCACCTGCTCCATCTCGTACAGCTCGGGGAGCGGGTTGTCGCTATGCTCGAAGACGTCCAGTCCCGCAGCAGCAATCCCGCCTGTCTGGAGCGCATGCACGAGAGCTGCCTCGTCGACGACTGCTCCACGCGCTGCATTGATGAGGATAGCTGAGCGCTTCATCTGTGCTAGGCGGCTAGCGGAGACTAGGTGGTGCGAGTCTTCATTGTAAGGGGTGTGGAGGGATACAACATCACACTCCGTAAAGATCTTGTCTAGGTCGGCATAGGTGACCCCTAGCTCTTGCTCGGCCGCAGCATCAAGTGGGTGTCGCTTGTTGTAGAGGACGGTCATACCGAAGGCTTGTGCCATGTGCCCCACGGCACGACCTATGTTGCCGTAGCCGATGATGCCGATGGTCTTGCCACAGAGGTTGGTCGCCATGCCGGAGCTGTCGGAGAGCGACTTGCTACTGCTCTTGGTGCGACGCATGTGACGATCCCACATAGCGATCTTGCGACTGCAGCTCAGGAGTAGTCCCATGGTTAGCTCAGCAGTAGGCTGGATCACGGCACGAGGGGTATTGGTCACGGTGATCCCTTTGCTATGCGCATAGGCGACATCGATATTGTTGTAGCCGACACCATAGTTGGCGATCAGCTTGATATTGGGAAAAGCGTCGATCAGTTCACGATCTACGGGGAAGGTGAACTGCGTAGCGAGCACATCATACTGTGCGCCTATCTCCATCATCTCCTCACGTGTGAAGCTCTCGCCCTCAGGGCGGCGGGTCATATCGGCCCACTCGGCCAGCTCCTCGAAGCCGGGGCGTACGGTATCAAAGGAGATGAGTACTTTCTTTTTCTTGTCCATAATGTTGTATATCAGGTTAGGTGTTTTGTCTTTAGATGCGCAGGCGGTACGGCTTAGGGTATAAGTTGTTGAGCCGTGTACCTGTGCTGTGTGCCAGCCCTAAGGGGATGCCCCGATAGGTGATGGTGGTGAAGCCCCGCTCTGTCGATGACTCTGTCGTAAGTGCCTCGCCTCGTAGATAGCGCAGTGCTTCTTCTAGGGGCAGCTCTAGCGAGGGTAGCTTAATAGCGTCATATAGTTTATGGTGTAGCAGGGCAAAGGAGGGTTCGTAGCCCTTCGCCTGGTGGCGCATGGAGGCTATTTCCAGTCCTGGTGTGGCAACGGCGAGATGCTCTCTGTATGCCGTGGCAAGGAGCTGAGCCGCCTCAGGTGTGAGCTGGTAGATGCGATCACCGATGGTAAAGTAGTCGGCGGATGTTGGTTCGCTGAGCCAAGAGAGTCCAGCTAACGCCTGTCGGCTGGTGTGTGTCAAGCCTTTGGCTTTGCGCGCTTCGCTCGGGGTCTCGACGATGTCGGTGAGCCGTAGCGCGGCAAGGTATTGTCCCTCTCCTCGTACGATGCCTGGCCAGAGGTGTAGGCCATACGAAGTGGCGTAAGCTCCAGTGATGCGCTCAGCAAAGCGGGAGAGGTCGATGAGTTCGCAAGGGTAGTGGTCTAGGAGCCACTGAATCATCTGATCGTTTTCCTCCTGATTGAGGGTGCAGGTGGCATAGAGGAGTATACCCTCGGGAGCTAGCATGCGCATCGCCTCCTGTAGGATCGCCCGCTGGCGGGTCACGCAGTCGGCAATGAGCTGTGGCGACCACATACGTCTCGCCTCCTCGTCACGGCGCATCAGTCCCTCGCCACTGCAGGGTGCGTCAACTAAGATGAGGTCGCAGGCACCGAGCAGTAGGGCCGTGAGTCGCTGTGGCTCCTCTTGCGTGATGATCATTTGGTCGGCACCACACCACTTGACCATATTCTCTACAAGGATCTTGCACCGCTTCGGAAGTATCTCGTTGCTCACGAGGAGCGTCTCCTTGGGGAGTAGGTCGCGGAGCAGCGTGCTCTTGCCACCAGGTGCTGCGCAGAGGTCTAGAGCTAGCCGAGGAGGTGTGTGCCAGTCGAGTTGCTCCCAGATAGTGGCGAGCGTCATAGCACTAGCGTCCTGTACGTAGTAAGCACCAGCGTGCCATAGTGGGTCTAGCGCAAAGATAGGCCGCTCGCTGAGCCAGTAACCCTCCAGTTTTGCCGGTAGCCACGGTATAGTCCCATCCTCTAGTTCTGCCAAGGGGCGTGCCGATAAGGTGCGAGCTGGGTTAAGCCGCAGAGAGACCGACGGGGGCGTCTCTAGAGTCTCGACAATGCGAGAGGCATGCTCGGGGTATGCTTGCGCTAGCTTGGCTATTAGGTCAGACGGGACGGGAGTCTGCATCGTGTCGGCGGGGTTAGGGCAGGAGCTTCATGCGCTTGATGATCACATCTCGCTTAGGACGGTTGGCACTGTCGGTTGGAAGGTCTTCGATCTTGGTAATGGTGCGCATACCATCGATCACTTCGCCAAAGACGGTGTACTGCCTGTCCAACCACGGGGCTCCGCCCAGCATCTTGTACGCCTGGCGTTGCTCAGGCGTGTAGTCCCACTCACGCTGAGCTGCGATGTCATCTAGGTCGAAGTCTGTGTAGTAGGTCCCCGTGACGATGTAAAACTGACTGCCAGAGGAACGCATCTCGGGGTTCTCCTCGCCAGCGACTCGTGCTGCTGCTAGGGCACCTCGCTTATGGATATGGTTGGGTAGGATCTCCGCAGGAATGGTAGTCGAGAGCGTATCTATGGAGACATCCGTCTGGCGTGTCGCTCCATGGGTCGAGAGATTGCCTCCCTGAACCATAAACTGCGCTATGACACGGTGCATCAAGACTCCTTCGTAGTCTCCTCGACGTACATGCTCTAGGAAAGCTGCTTGGTGTAGAGGTGTGTCGTCATAGAGCAGGAGTGTAAAGTCTCCCTGCGAAGTCTCCACGAGTACCCGTCGCCCTGCGGGGAGAGCCTCGGGCTCAGTCTGAGCTGTCAGCGAGGTGACGCAGAGTGCGCAGAGGAGTAAGAGGGTGGCAAGCTGTTTCATAGACTAGATAATCTTGGGGGCCGTGTCGTTGGTTGCATTGGTCGTTGCGATAAAAGCTTTGGGGTCAGCCTGGAGTACCGCTTTCTTGAGCTTGCTGACATATTTGCGCTCCACAATCATAAAGATAATGTCACGCTCGGCACCCGCATAGATACCGCTACCATGGAGGAAAGTACCCCGCAGGTTAAGCTCCTCGATGATGAGTGTGCGTAGCTCAGCGGTGTGGTCGGAGACGATGAAGATCGCTTTGTTGGGATTCTCAGGTTGCAAGATGTCAACAACCTTGCCATAGACGAAGATGGTGATCCAAGAGTAAAGTGGCACGCTAAAGTCTCCAAAGGCGACTAGTCCGAAGAGTACCACGGCCGAGTCTACGGCTATGATCATGTGACTAGTCTTAAGGTTATTGCCCTTAGAAAGTACTCGAGCGATGACATCGGTGCCAGCACTGGTGCTGCCCGCCTTGAAGGTGAGTAGCACGCCCAGTCCGAGGATAGCGCCGCCATAGACGGAGGAGAGAAACTTATCGTTGCTCACGATGACTATGTCTCGTGTCATCGAGGTGATCAGGTCGGTACAGATAGAGATGAGTAGGAAGGTGGCAATCGTCTTGCCCCCGCTGCGCAGGCCGAGGGAGCGAGCCGCTAGGAGGAAGAAGGGTACGTTGAAGCAGAGTGCCACGGCACCGATGGGTAGCCCCTCTGGAAATGCCTCAAAGGTTCCCTGTGTCAGATAGTTGATCGTGATACTGAGTCCATAGCATCCTCCAGGGACAATGTTGGCGGGAGCTATGAAGCAGGCGTAAGCGAGAGCCTGACAGATAGCGCCGAGGACGAGGTAGAGTATCTCCAGGGCTAGCGGAGAGCGTCTCGGGGTGAAGGTCTGTCGCTCGTGTGGCGGTATAGCTCTCTCTGTAGGAGTAGATAGAGTGGAGCCGGACGTAGATGTAGGCATAGGGTGCTAATGAATAATGTATCCAAAGCTAAGCCGGGCGCACGAAGCCTCGTAATGGTAAGGCTGTACCCTCAGCAGGCTCACAAAGATACTCAATCTTGTGGACTCTACAGGCGTGTGAGACTGTACGGACTAGAGCTTACCTATTTTGCTGCGGGGCGGCGATGCTTGACGGCGACCATCTTGCCACGAGCGGTGATGCGCTCGCCACAGTGTAGCTCGAGCGATAGGATGACCTTGCGGTCGGTCACCTCTACGGGGTAAGCGCGAACCTCGAGCTCGACACCCATCGGCGTCGGGGCGAGGTAGTCCACCTCTAGATGAGCGGTGATGAAGCGCTGGAGGCTCTCTGCCGTCAGCTCCTCCTCGTGAGCTGCTAAGTAAAGAGCGGCAGCTGCGGCTGTGCCGTGGCAGTCGAAGAGCATGGCGATGAAGCCTCCGTATAGGTTGTCGGGGACCCCGCCTGTGTAGACAGCATTGGGCGTGTGATGACAGTAGCAGTAAGCGTGGTCTTCGCTGAGGTAGCTCTTGAGATGTAGTCCGTAAGGGTGCGCAGCACCACAGCCCCAGCAGTGGCTGTACTCGGGAGCGTAGAGGTCTTGGATGGCGAGCATACTAGAGGTTAGAAGTTAGAGATTAGACTTTAGAGATTAGAGGTTAGAGTTATTTTGGGATCTTGAGGCGTTGTCCAGGTCGAAGTTTGGGGTTGCGACCTTTGAGTCCGTTGGCGCGCTTGAGGGCAGCGACAGAGACACCGTGTTGCTTGGCTATCTTAGAGAGAGTATCGCCACGACGCACTTTGTAAGTCTTGTAGCGACCTTGGGGAGCTTTGCTTTTTTGCGTGGGGGCGGGTGCTTGCTTGATCTCTTCTTGCGCTTCGGCGATCTGCTTGGATAGCTCCTCCTTATGGTTGCGCCGCAGGTTGATGAGCGCATCGTCGAGCTTAGAGACCCCTCTCAGTGGTAGTCGGATGGTGTAAGGCGTCGATCCAGCAGCGGGTATGACTCCTCGCTTGTATTGCGGGTTGAGTGTGCGGATCTGCTCGGTGGGTATGCCTGTGCTTTGCGAGATCTGGACGAAGGTGAGCGGTATCTGTACGGCTAGTGTGTCGGTCGCAAGGGGCATAGACTGTGCCTGTGGACAGATGTTGTGCTCGTTGTGGTAGTAGCAGGCATAGTAGGCTCCGATAAAGAGCGGAATGTAGTTGCGCGTCTCACGGGGTAGGTAAGGATAGACTCCCCAGAAGGTGGTCTTCCCCCCAGAGCGTCGGATCGCTTTGGTGACATTGCCTGGGCCGCAGTTGTACGCAGCGATAGCTAGGAGCCAATTGTCAAAGAGTCCGTAGAGCTGCTTGAGATAGAGCGCAGCCGCCTCACTACTCTTGTAGACATCAAAGCGCTCGTCGACAAGGCTATTGATCGTTAAGCCCAAGCTGCGTCCTGTGGGGAGCATCAGTTGCCAAAGTCCCGAGGCACCAGCCCGTGAGACGGCAAAGGGATTGAGCGCAGACTCGACGACCGTAAGGTAAATGAGCTCGACGGGTAGCCCGTGACGGTCGAAGATCTCCTCCATAATGGGGAAGTAGTAGTCCCCAAGCGCGAGGATGACACGTATCAGCCGCGGACGATCAGTGATGTAGGTGGCTATGCCCTCCTTGACCATCGCGTTGTAGGGGATCGGTATGACGGTGGGTAGAGCCTTCAGTCGAGAGATCAGCACGGAGTCACTCAGCGAGCGAATGTTTTCAGCCTTGTAAGAGCCACACGGCACCTCAAAGCGTTGCTGCGTTGCATAGCCCGTGCGCCAAGCCTCCATGAGCAGGCCCAAGTCGGTGTCTAAACTCTTCGGCAGGCTCTCTCGTAGCTCTTTGCGAGCCGTGACAGCGTCCAGCTGGATGGCTCCCTCCGTGTCTACACTGTCTAGGGACTGATACCAAGGTGCCGCTGCTAGGAGTGTCGGCAAGCAACAACAGAGTATTATATAGGTCGTGATTCTGACACCAGCGTGTCTTAGTCTGGGAATCTTCATAAGGAGTTTTGTCTAAAAGCGCACCGAGGCACCGACCATCACGCTTTGAGGTCGAGGCCCTGAGGGCTTGTCGCGTAGCCCCTCGCCCATATCGATCGTGAGCTGTGGGGATACATTAAAGTAGTATAGCTCCGCATCGACATAAGCGTCGAGTGCTGAGAGGAGATAGAGTGCCACCGTGAGGACGATGCTTAGGTCTCTGCTCTCCTTGTACTGCTTGGAGCCACGCTCCAGACGCGAGCGGAGGTTCCCGTCGGAGACATATTTACTAGGGTCTGCTCCAGACGGTATAAACGCTTGCCAGGAGGTGTGGTCGAGCGGGTTCTCGCTCAGCAGATCGGCGTAGGCGGTATGGTACTCGTGGTAGAGTCGCTGATTCCACGTAACGGCATAGACACCCGCTGTCATGGCCGAGAGGACGATAGGTATCTTCCAGTAGCGCTGATTGTAGAGTTGCCCGCCACCTGGTACGATGGAGCAGATGAGTGCCACATTCGAGTTCGGGTAGCGAGTGAACCATCTAGCCATTTTATGGATAAAAGGTGCGCCACCCGATCGCCCCTTCACCTGCGTCGCTGAGGTACTCTGCAAAGCTTCAGGCGAACTCGCCGGCACCTTTGTCGTTGCAACTGAGTCTCCCACCACTTGATGCTCCGTCTGGAGTGCTGTTGGTGCGGAGAGCAGCTCGCTCGGCTCCTCAGTGCGGATAGTGTCGGATAGGCTCGTGCCTAACGTGTCGGCCACCACCGCCAGTGCGGTCGTGTCTTGTGGCACTACGGGCGCAGTCGCATAGAGAGCTGTGCCGCTATAGTAAGCTATAGCGCAGCTCATCACGAGGAGGAGTAGTGATCGAGTCAAGGTAGTGCGGGGCATCTCTGTAGCGTGCTGACTAGTGGTTAGCACCGCCCTCTAGTATCGAGCAAATCTCTATGAGCTGCTCCTCAGAACTAAAGGGAATCGTGATGCTCCCCTTACCATTCTCCTTACAGCGTAGGGAGACCTTCGTGCCGAAGAAGCTACTCAGCTGCTTAGCTAGAGGAGCGTAGTCATTGCCATGGGAAGCGAGCTTGGAGAGCGTCTGTTTCTTCTTGTTCGCATTCGTCGGTTCCTCGGTCGGCTCTCGCAGTTCATTGGCCAAAGCCTCAACCTGTCTTACGCTCAGATGCTCCGTGAGGGTAGTCTGGTAAAGCTTCAGCTGCTGTGCTGGATCGGTCAAGCTCAGTATGGCACGAGCGTGACCCATGTCGATTTTCTTCTCCGTCAGTCCCAGCTGCACCTCTGCGGGCAGACGGAGGAGACGTAGGTAATTGCTAATCGAGGAGCGGGTCTTGCCCACTTTTTTTGCGAGCTCCTCTTGCGTCCCCTCTGAGTGCTCTAGGAGGCGCTTGTAGGTGAGTGCTATCTCGATAGCGTTGAGGTCTTCGCGCTGTATGTTTTCGATCAGCGCCATCTCGACCACCTTCTCGTCATCAGCCTTGACGATATATGCTGGGATAGAGGTCAGGTTGGCGAGCTTAGAGGCGCGCCAGCGACGTTCACCCGATATGATGAGATGGCGTCCGTCTGTCAGCTCCCGCACCGTGATAGGCTGCACGATGCCGAGGGCGCGTATGGAGGCGGCCAGCTCCTCGAGACTCTCTGGGTCGAAGTGTGTACGAGGTTGGTCGGGATTAGGCTCGATCTTGTCGATGGCTATCTCGCTAATGCTAGAGGAGTTGCTTACATCGCCGAGTAGAGCGTCTAGTCCTCTGCCTATTACTTTGTTCTCTTTCTTCTTGTTTGTCATGATGATCGTAGGGGTAGGGTGTGGTTATAGCGCAGCGCGCTGAGCTGTGCGACGGATCAGCTCCTCGGCCAGCTGCAGGTGGTTGATCGCTCCCTTGCTGTCCGCATCATATAGGAGTGCCGGCAATCCGTGGCTAGGAGCCTCGCTTAGCTTGACATTGCGCTGTATGACCGTGTCGAAGACGAGCTGCCCAAAGTGCTCCTTGACCTCGTCGTACACCTGATTAGCCAGTCGCAGACGACTGTCGTACATGGTGAGGAGAAAGCCTTCGATCTCCAGTGCTGGGTTGAGCCGGCTCTTAATGATACGTATCGTGTTGAGGAGCTTAGAGATACCCTCCAGTGCAAAGTACTCGCACTGCACTGGAATGATCACCGCATGGCTAGCGACCAAAGCATTGACCGTGATGATGCCGAGTGAGGGCGAGCAGTCAATGAGGATATAGTCATACTGATCCACGACAGGGCGGAGCATCTCTCGCATCACGGTCTCGCGGTCCTTGAGCTGGAGCATCTCTATCTCCGCCCCGACGAGGTCAATGTGTGAGGGGAGTATGAAGAGATTGTCTACGTGCGTGGGGCGCACCACCTTGTCGAGCGGTAGTCCACCTATGAGACACTCGTAGATAGTCTCGCTGAGGGTCGTGGAGTTGACCCCCAGCCCTGACGAAGCATTAGCCTGCGGGTCGGCATCGACGACGAGTACCTTCTTCTCGAGTACAGCCAGAGAGGCTGCGAGGTTGATCGTAGTGGTCGTTTTGCCGACTCCACCCTTCTGATTAGCAAGAGAGATGATTCTACCCATGATACATATCAGTCATAAATAATGCGTCAAAGCTACTGAATAATCTAGACATAGACGCTTAACTGTTGATAACTTAACACCCATAAGATCTTGGCAAAGCGAGGCGCAGAGCGGTTTGTAGAGGTTTCGATGCGAGCAGCGAAATGTAAGGACGCACTGGGAGTGTCTAGCGGGAGGGTGTCCGTTGTGTCCGTTAGCTTTTGGCTGGTGTTACTACGCCTTGTAGGGGCGGACCTATGTGTCCGCCCG
>OLQD01000301.1_pt1 | contig 47979 bp, 47 predicted proteins | sample 1672841 | NCBI WGS metagenome assembly OLQD01 (sample SAMEA3136729, study PRJEB25190) | human gut metagenome | biome: human gut; feature: human-associated habitat; material: faeces | place: Austria | collected 2013 | reverse complement strand
TATGGGGGTTAATACAAAGCAGTCCAGACCCGGCGCGAGAATCGGCCCGCCCGCGGAGAGCGAATAGGCCGTGGAGCCGGTCGGGCTTGCGACGATCACGCCGTCGCCCGTCACATCGAGCAGCCGTCCCTGCTCGGTCCGAATGTGGAGCCGGATCACGCGGGACACCGCTCCGCGGGTCACGACCGCCTCGTTGAGCGCAAGGTTGGAGTAGATGACGCGCCCCTCGCGCACCACGCTGACGTCGAGCATCATGCGGCTCTCGACCGTGTATTTTTCGTCCATCAGCTCGCCGAGGCGGCCAAGCTCCTTCTGCTCCAGCTCCGCCATGAAGCCGAGCGAGCCGAGGTTCACGCCGAGCACCGGAATGTCGCGGTGCGCCGCGGTCTTGGAAAGGTGCAGGATCGTGCCGTCGCCGCCGAAGGCGATGATCATGTCCGCGCCGCGCAGCTCCTGCTGGAGCGGACGGATATCGAGGCCGTAGCCCTCGGGCTTCTCCTCGTTGCGGAACGGCACGCACACGACGTTCGGACAGTGAACGCTGTCGAGGATGCGTTTGGCCTCCTTGGCGACGGTCAGCTCATGGTCGCGGTAGGGGTTTGGACAAAGTATTACCTTTTTAAGCATCGTTTTCGCCTTTCTTTTCCTCCAGCGCCGCGTGGGACGCCTCGACCAGAGCCTTCAGGTCATGGACCGGCGGCTCCTCCTCCGCACGGGAGAGATAGCCGAGATATTCAATGTTCCCCTCGGGGCCGCGAATGGGAGAGTACGTCAGGCCAAGGACGGTAAAGTGACTTTCCTTTGCGTGCTCCAGAAAGTGCTCGAGCACCTCCAGATGCACGGCGGGATCGCGCACGACGCCCTTTTTGCCGACCTTTTCCCGTCCTGCCTCGAACTGCGGCTTGACGAGGCAGACGGCGTGGCCGTCCGGCTTCAGAAGCCCCGCGAGCGCGGGCAGAATGAGCTTGAGCGAGATGAACGACACGTCCACAGATGCGAAATCCAGCTCGTCTGGGATCTGCTCATGCGTGAGATAGCGCGCGTTCGTGCGCTCCATACACACCACGCGCTCGTCACTGCGGAGCCTCCAGTCGAGCTGACCGTAGCCGACGTCCACGGCGTAGACCTTCCGCGCGCCGTTTTGCAGCATACAGTCGGTAAAGCCGCCGGTGGAGGCACCGATGTCGGCGCAGATGCAGTCCGTGAGCGTGATGGGAAACGCCGCCATCGCCTTTTCGAGCTTGAGTCCGCCGCGGCTGACATAGCGCAGCGTGTGTCCGCGCACCTCGAGCACCGCGTCGGCGGCGACCGGCGCACCGGCCTTATCGACCTTTTGCCCGTTCACATAGACGATGCCGCTCATGATGCTCGCCTGCGCCTTGGCGCGCGTTTCGGCAAGGCCGCGCGCAACGAGCGCGACGTCCAATCGTTCCTTTGTACTCATTGGCAGACCTCCTTTGCCGTGCGCGCAAGGCTCTCCGCGTCCAGTCCGCATTGGCGGTACAGCTCGCCGACGCTCCCCTGCTCGATGAATCTGCGCCCGAGGTTGCAGAGCGTGAGCCTCTGCGGCTCGTGCCCCTCCTCGGCGAGGATCGCCGCGATGCGCTGACCGATGCAGCCCACGCCCGAGCATTCCTCCGCGACCAGCAGCCGCTTCGTTGTGCCGAAGATTCTGGAAAGCTCGCCGCCGCGGAAGGGCGAAATGCGGTTGAGCTTGACCACCCGCGCCTCGATGCCGTCCTCGTGCAGCAGCTCCGCCGCGCCGAGCACGTTGTTGATGAGCGTGCCGTAGGCGCAGAGCGTGATGTCCTTCCCCGTGCGCAGCTCGGCAAAATCCCCGGCGCTCGTATCGGCGGTGAAGGCGCCCTCGCCGCCGCGCGGATAGCGGATGGCGACCGGGCCGGTCATTTCAAAAAGCGCGCGGCGCAGCATGGCGCGCAGCTCCGCGAAGCTCGCGGGGCAGAGCACCGTCATATTCGGGATGCCGGATAAAAATACCGTATCCATCACGCCGTGATGCGTCGCGCCGTCCGCGCCGACCAGGCCCGCGCGGTCCACGGCAAAGACAACATGCAGTCCGCTCAGCGCCACATCGTGCAGCAGCATATCATATCCCCGCTGCAAAAAGCTGGAATACACCGCAAACACCGGCACCATGCCCTGCTGGGCCATACCGGCGCACATGGCCACCGCATGGCCCTCGGCAATCCCCACGTCGAAAAAGCGCCGGGGCAGCGTTCTGGAAAAATCCGTCAAGCCTGTGCCCTCTACCATGGCGGCAGTGACGGCACAGATCCGTTCATCCTCCCGGGCCAGGGACAGAAGCTCCTGTCCGAATACATGAGAAAAGTTCTCCCCTGACGGTTTCAGGGCTCTTCCGGTTTTTACGTCAAAGGGAGCCACGCCATGGAACTGCCCGGGCTCCTTCTGGGCAAAGGGATAGCCCTTTCCCTTGACGGTATGCACATGCAGCAGCACCGGCCGGCGCATATCCCGGGCCAGCACCAGCATTTGGGTCAGCGTCTCCACATCGTGGCCGTCCACCGGCCCCATATAGGTAAAGCCCATGTTCTCAAACACCGTGCTGCCGGGCAGCAGGGAATTTTTCAGAGCCGTTTTTACCTCGTGACTCATGGCATAGACCCGCTTACCGGTCTGACTGCCGGTAAGCATCTGGCGATAGCGGCGCTTGAACTCGTAGTATCCCGGCGTACTGCGCAGCCGGGACAAATGCCGGGACAGCCCCCCCACATTGGGTGCAATGGACATGCCATTGTCGTTGAGGATCACGATCAGCGGCTCGCCGCTGGCTCCGGCGTCGTTGAGCCCCTCAAAGCTCAGTCCGCCGCCCATGGCGCCGTCGCCGATCAGGGCCAGGACACTGTAATCCTTTCCCTGGAGCGTGCGGGCCCGGGCCATACCCAGAGCCACCGACACCGAGTTGGAGGCATGACCGGCGATAAACGCATCGTGTACGCTCTCCCAGGGCTTTGGGAAGCCGGACAGGCCCCCGAACTGCCGCAGGGTATCGAACAACTCCCGCCGCCCGGTCAGGGCCTTGTGGACATAGCACTGGTGGCCCACGTCGAACACCAGCCGGTCCACGGAGGTGTCGAACACCCGGTGGATGGCCACGGTAAGCTCCACCACCCCCAGATTGGAGGCCAGGTGTCCGCCGGTTTTGGATACCTCATCCAGGAGAAACCCCCGCAGCTCACTGCAAAGCTGGCGGGCCTGATTCTCGTTGAGCCCCTTCACATCGGCGGGGCTGTCTATGCGGTCTAAAATCAAGTATATCGCTCCATTTCAGCGTGAGAGATGCAGGGCGTGCATGATGCGGGCCACCCGGTACACCACGCTGGTGCACTGGTTGATGGCCACGGTCTTTCCCAAGGCCTTGCCGCCGATGGTAATGCCGGAAATCAGCGCTGTGGCTCCGATGGAGATCAGCACCGACGAGGTGCTGAAGTCCCGCTGCAGATGCGTGACGATCACCGCCGCCGTGGAACCGCTGACGATGCCGCATATATCGCCCACCACGTCGTTGCACACGGACGACACCTGGTTGGCATTTTGCAGCAGATGGATGGCTTCCCGCGCGCCCTTTTCCTTGTGGGCAGCCATGGAGTGGAAGGGCTTGGGGTCTGCCGCCGTAACGGCCACGCCGATCATGTCGAACACGATGCCCAGGCCGATGAACACGGCCAGCACCAGCGCCGCCACGATATAGCCGGTCCCCTCCAAAGCGGTGGAGGAGAAAAAGCTCAGCAGGGCCGACAGCACCACAGCCAGCAGAAACACCCGCAGAGCCCAGCCCCGGCCGCTTTTCTTTTTCCCGCCGTTTTTGTCCTTGCTCCTGTCGCGTTCGCTCAAGAGTAGATCCCTCGCTTTGTTGTTATAGTACACTGAACAGGGCAACGCCGAAGGTTAATCTTACGGCTTAGGTACGGGTTGGATTTCCCCGCAGCGCGCCTTCCGTCGCCGGTCAGGCGGTTTCCCGTTAGGCGCTGCGCCATGGTGTTGCCGGCCATGGGACCCGATTGCCACTTAGTCCGCACTGCAATCCCTCCGATGTCCCATGAGGACAGCCTAGGTGATTTCCACAGCGGTCAGACCGTCTCTTAGCCTCTTTTGCAGCCAGGGTTTCAAGGGAATCAACACAGCCTCCCTGGCCGGGGAGACCGGTGCTTCCACTTCCCTATCCACCGTGCCCACGCAAGGCAGGCTACTCTGCACACAGCGTTACGGCAGTGAAGCCGGGTAGCACCGCATTGCAGGTTCATCATCTGCCTCGTACACAGGTCGCTTGACCACAGAGGGAGTACGCCTGTGCACAACAGCAGGTCTCCACGGTAGCAGGGTCGGGTCCTCCATGCCATTGGAGGGCGCCCTACCACCGCAGACGCGGGGGCTCCCACGTCTCCCCCCAGCACCCACCCCAAACTGGGCGTAAGCAGCAGGCACCAGGGACTTCACAGTTGTGCCCTTTAAAGGATTTTTAGGCCCTTCTTACAAGACGGCAGATCCGACTAGGATACTGCGCCGCTGTTCAGTAATTAAGTATTTTAGCACATTTTTTCCAAATATTCAAGCATTTTATGCAATATATTCCGTATAAAATGCGGCAGGGACCGCCGCAAAACGGTCCCTGCCGGGAAAAATCACAGAATGATGCAGATCAGACCTCCGCTTCCCTCGTTGATGATGCGCTCCAGCGCCTCCCGCATTTTTTTCTGGGAATCCGTGGGCATCCGGCGCAGCTTTGCCTGCAGGTCGTCGCCCACGATCTCATTGAAGCTGCGGCCGAAAATGTTGGACTGCCAGAGCTTGCTGGTGTCTCCCTCAAACTCCTGGAGCAGGTAATTCACCATGTCCTCGGACTGCTTTTCATTGCCTACGATCGGCGATACCGTGGTGGCAATATCGGCGCGTATCATGTGAACAGAGGGCGCGCTGGCCTTCATGCGGACGCTGTATCGTCCGCCCTGGCGGACGATCTCCGGGTCCTCCAGGTTCAGGTCCTCCACGCTGGGCATTACGATGCCATAGCCGGTGTCCAGCGCCGCCTGCATGGCCGGGGCCATCCGGTCATACTCCTTCCGGACAGCGGCCAGGCTGGTCAGCAGCTGCATCAGGTCGCCGTCATCGGTGACGGTGAGGCCGGATTGCCGGCTGAGCGTCTCATAAAACAGCCCCCGCGGCAGGTCCAGGTCTGCCGCGGCGATGCCCACGCCCAAATTCAGGCTGCGGACAGATGAGGCGGAAATGTTCCCCTCCCCCTGGAGAGCAGACAGGCAATCCCGCAGCTGGCGCACATGGGCCAGGTCTGCCGTCTCCCGGCGCACCGCCTGATATACGCCGGTTTTGATGGGATGGTCCGGCGGCAGGGCCTCCACCCAGGTGGGCAGGAACAGATCCAGCTCCCGCAGCGGAAACTCATACAGCAGCCCCCGCAGCAGTTCGGTGATCTCCGGCTCCCCCAGCTCCAGACAGTTCACCGGCAGACACCGGACGTCGTACTGGCGCTGGATATCAGCGGCGATAGACTGAGCCCGGGGACTCTGGGGCTGGGCGGAATTCAGCAGCACCACAAAGGGTTTTCCCAGCTCCTGCAGCTCCCGAATCACCCGCTCCTCGGCCTCCAGATAATCCTCCCGTGGGATCTCCGTGACGCTGCCGTCGGTTGTGACCACAATGCCCACGGTGGAGTGGTCGCAGATGACCTTCCTGGTGCCAAGCTCCGCCGCCTCAGTCATGGGGATCTCGTGGTCAAACCAGGGAGTCATGACCATCCGGGGCGACAGATCCTCATACTGTCCCACAGCGCCGGGCACCATGTAGCCTACGCAGTCAATAAGCCGCACGGAGAACGTGACCCCCTCCTCCATGCAGACCTCCACCGCCTCCTCCGGAACAAATTTGGGTTCCGCCGTCATGATGGTGCGGCCGGAGCCGCTTTGCGGCAGTTCATCCCGCGCCCGGTCCCGGCGGTAGCTATCGTCGATATTGGGCAGCACCTGGGTCTCCATAAAGCGCTTGATAAAGGTGGATTTTCCGGTGCGTACCGGACCCACCACGCCGATATAGATACTGCTGCCGGTGCGGGTCGCCATATCCTGATAAATGGATGCGGACTGATTCATGGTCCATTCCTCCTGCTCCATAACATCTTGTCTGGTGTACTACTGTATGCACCGATGGCGTTGGATAGACGGGAATATTTTGTCAAAAAGCTCAACAAACTGTTGATTATCAGTCAGCGTCTATGTTAGAATACAGGTCAGATAGATCGTTAAAAAGCCAACAAAGGGGAATGTGGATATGGAACAGTCCGGTACGGACCGTCGGGTGCGAAAAACGAAAAGTCAGCTGCGTCTGGCGCTGATGGAGCTGCTGGTGGAAAAAAGCGCAAAGAACATCTCTGTGCGGGAGCTGGCGGAGCGGGCGGATATCAACCGCGGCACCTTTTACATCCACTATCGGGACGTTGGCGACCTTTTGCAGCGCCTGGAGGATGAAATGGCCGACCGGCTGGCGGACCTGTGCAAGAGCCACAGGCCCGAGGACTCCGCACCGGGTCAGTTTCCCTTTCTGCGGGATCTGTACCGGTTCATCCGGGACAATGCAGATCTGTGCCGGGTGCTGTTGGGTCCCAACGGGGACATTGCCTATACCGACCGCATCTGCCGCATTCTGCGGGACAACTTTCTTTTTGATTTCCTGTCTCTGTTCTATCCGGGAGACCGGCAGCGGCTCAACAGCTTCTGTTCGTTTATCGTGTCAGGCAACCTGAACCTGGCGCTGGCCTGGCTGCGGGAGGACGGGCAGGAATCACCGGATGAGATGGCCCAACTGGCAGGCGGCATCATCATGGGCGGCGTCAGCGCTCTGAAGCCCTGAAAGCAGCGCGTCCTCCGGCTATAAGCCGGAGGACTTTTTTTCGCGCAGGATCAGTGCTTTTTCACCTTAGCCAGCCGGAAGCCGAAGAAAATGCCGCACACACCGCCCACAATGTGGGTCAGATGGGACACGTTGTCCGTCCTGGTAAGGCCGTCGGCGATCTCGCTGCCTAAGTAAAGGGCCACCACCAGCAGCATGGTCAGAGGAATGCCGCCCTTCTTCATCTCCGTAAAGGACGAGAGAACGATCATCATAAACACCACGCCGCTGGCGCCAAGCAGAGCGGAGTGGGGAAACAGCAGGAACTGCACCAGCCCCGTGGCAAAGGCGGTGACCGCGATCGTTGCCAGCAGATTCCGGCTGCCGTATTTTTCCTCCAGCCCCGGCCCTACCAGCAGCAGAAGCAGCATGTTGCTCATATAGTGGCTATAGCCCGAGTGACCCAGAACGTGGGTAAAAAACCGCACATACGTCAGTGGGTCCGTCAGGGGCGCCCGGTAGACGCAGAACAGCCGGGCCGTGGAGGCTCCGCCGGTGGCGGAGTCCAGCACCAGCACCAGCAGGCTGAGGATGGCAAAGCTCAGCACCACCGGTGCGTTGAATCGGATGGCAAATCGTTTCACGAAAAAACCTCTTTCCAAATGTTCTGACTTCGATTATAATGGATGCATGGACTTTTGTAAACAAGGAGGCGCGTTTCGTGAAAAAACCGCTGAAGATCGTGCTGCTGGTGCTGGCGGCTGTGCTGCTGGTGGTCATCAGCTATCTGGCGTATGTGCTCATTGACTATCATCGGCTGGGGGATATGGACCTGGAGGTAGACCGTCAGGTGTCCCAGCCTGCTCAGACCGGATGTGAATACCATCTGCTGTCCTACAACATTGGCTTCGGCGCGTATGAGCCGGACTACGGCTTTTTCATGGACGGCGGAACGGAATCCTGGGCCTGGTCCCAAGAGCGCCTGACGGCCAACGTAGGGAACATCGGAGCCTTCCTGGCCCAGCAGGACGCAGACTTCTATCTCATCCAGGAGGTGGACCGGAACTCCACCCGCAGCTACCATGTGGACGAGGCCGCCATGCTGCGGTCCGTGCTGCCGGAGTATGACGAGACCTGGGCCCAGAACTATGATTCCCCCTTCCTGATGTACCCCCTGCGCCACCCCCACGGGGCGTCGGTGTCGGGGCTGATGACCCTGTCCTCTCTGACGGTGGACAGCGCCCGGCGGGTGGAGCTGCCCATCGAAAACAGCCTGATGAAGCTGGTGGACCTGGACCGGTGCTACAGCGTACACCGCATCCCGGTGGCAGACGGCGGCGAGCTGGTGCTGTATAACCTGCACCTGTCGGCCTACACCTCCGACGGCACCATTGCCATGGAGCAGCTGAAGCTGCTGCTGGACGACATGCAGCGGGAGTATGCCGCAGGCAACTGGTGCGTGGCCGGCGGCGACTTCAACAAGGACCTGCTGGGCGACTCCGCCGCCTACTTCGGCGAGGCGGACCAGGAATACACCTGGGCCCAGCCCATTCCTGAGGACACCTTCAACGGGTACAATATCTCCCTGGTGGCCCCTCTGGACCCGCAGAATCCTGTGCCCAGCTGCCGCAATGCCGACGGTCCCTATCACCAGGGGCAGTATGTGCTGACGGTGGACGGCTTCCTGGTGTCCGACAACGTGACGGTAACGGACAGCGGCGTTGTGAACCTGGCCTTTGCCTACTCCGACCACAACCCCGTGGAAATGCGCTTCGTGCTGGAGAAATAAGATGGGCAAGTATGAAGGCTCATGGAGCGGCATGCGCCGATATCTGGAGCATGATATGCTGGCACCCTGTCTCTATGGCCGGGTGCGTTACGGCTGCACTGCCTATGTGGGGATGGACGGCTCCCGGATATTTGAAATATGCATCGACGGAAGGCCAGTAAAGCACTTTTCTCTGGAGACCGTCAACACCTGGTTCCTGGATAACGGCTATCGGCCCGGTCCCCGGCCTGTGGGCCTGGGGGAATACTGGGACGGCCTGTGGATGCTGCTGGACGAGGTGCCCCGTTCCCGCCGGACGGCGTACACCGATGATGAGTTCTGCGATGCGTTAGCCGCCTACCGAACACAGGACATTGCGGCCAGCCTTCACTCAGAAGACCCCCTGGTCCGGATGCTGGCGATTCTGGATCGCCGGGTGGGCAAGCGGACCCTGTCCGCTCTGCGGGACACTGTTTCCCAACAGCCGGAGTGGCTCCAGAACTTTTACCGGCTGCGGATGGATGCCGAGGATTTCCAGCACAAATTGTAAAAAAAGTGTCGCCCCTTTTTGACAAGCCAAAAAAGCAGTGCTACGGCGCAGTGCCGCGGCACTGCTTTTCTTCATGTCACGCCTTTCGGCCCCAGCGGGCCATATAGCGGAACGCGGCAGGCCAGAGTGCACCGGCAAACAGCACCATAATGCCATAGCGCACGGCCCCGGCCACACCGGGACTGTGCAGCAGCGCCAGCAAGGGTGCCTTCAGCCCTGCCCGGATGCCCATCAGCAGCGCAAGGCCCAGCACCACCTTCAGAAGCTGCACCCACCACACGGCCCGGGTGTCGAAGTGGATATACCGCCGGTCCAGCCACCAGGAAATGCCGAAGCCCACCGTGGCCCCCAGCAGCTTCCAGCCGTTTTCCCGGCCGGAGCTCAGGTTGGCCGGATCCACGTCCGCCGGGAAGGGATGCACATACGCGAACACCAGGTACGCGGTGCCTGCCAGCAGCATCCCGGCCAGCAGTCCCGCCATCAGGCGGGGCCTGCGGCTTGCCTGACGGATCAGGGGATACAGCGCCAGCACCATCACCCCGGCTACGGCGAAGGACACCCCCACATCCAGGGGCGTATGCACCCCCAGATAGAGACGGGAAAACGACACCGCCAGCAGCACCGCCACGCAGGTCCACCGGACCCAGGGCCGCCGGGTGGACCGGGCGATGCCGCCGAAGGTAGCCACGGCATTCTGGGTGTGGCCGCTGGGGAAGGAATAGCCCGTGGCCTGTGCCCGGGCACTCTCCACAATGGTGAAATCCGGGTTCCGGACCCAGGGCCGGGGAATGCGGAACAGCAGCTTCAGAAACTGGTTCACCACCGTGCCGAAAAAGCCCATCAGCAGCAGGTAATACCCCTCCTCCTTGCTGACGCACCAAAAGATCAGGATCGCCGCCACCATGAACACGGTCTCCTCACCCAGATGGGTGACTGCTGAGAACACCGCGTCCCAGAACGGGGTCCGCAGGCGCTCCAGCGCATATAGCAAATTCATTGCCGTCCCTCCTTTTGGCGTTATTGTACCGTATTTTCCGTCCCGGCGCAAGAGGGAGCCGCGCCGCATATACTGTGGCAGAGGAGGGAGATACATGAGACGGGGAAATTGCGGCGCGGTCATCGGCGTGTGCGCACTGGGCCTGGGGCTGGGGATCCTGATCGCCGCCATCTTCCCGGTTGGTGCGCTGATGTTCCTGGTGGCGTTTCTGCTGATCGCCTGCGGGATCGTATGCTTAAAGGACGGGAGGTAACAACCATGAAGATCGTGATCTGGAAAGCGCCCCGGTGTCTGCGGGGCCTGCTGCGGCGGATGTTCGGCATCCGGGAATAACCCGGCGTTCTCCCGCATAGCCTTGGGACAGTGAAAACAAGGAGAGGACGGGAAACGCATGGAATTGGAGCTGAAATTTACGGAAGTCACCGGCTGTGAGCCGGTAGGCGACCTGGTGACTACCCAGGAGGAGTCCATGGAGACCGCTATCCCGGAATACTGCCCGGATATGGCCCGGATCGTGGACACGGTGGGTCAGCTGCGGCTGCGGGAAAAGCACCTGACCGGTCAGCAGCTCACCGTAAGCGGCAGCGTGGTGCTGACGGTGCTGTACACCTCGGAGGAGAGCGCGGGCCTGCGGAGCCTGTCCATGGAGGTGCCGTTTTCCTGCCAGGTGGAGGATAAACGGCTCATGGGCTGTACCGCCGTGTGCGTTGCCGGGCGGCTGCTGCTGGCCGAGGCCCGGGCCGTCACGGCCCGGAAGCTGTATCTGCGTGTGATGCCGGAATTCACCGTGTCCGGCTATGCCAACCGGAGGCAGCGGCTGTGCTGCGGCGTCGGAGAGGACCCGGCCCTGCGGGTGCGGCGGCAGGAGACGGAGCTGGAGCTGCTGACGGCGGTGGAAGAACGGGAATTTTCCTTCACTCAGGAGGCCGTGCCGGAGGGCCCGCCGCCGGAGGACGTACTGATGGAGCAGGCCGCCGCCCGGGTGGAGGAATGCCGGCGGGTAGGCAGCCGTCTGGTGGTAAAGGGTCAGGCAGAGGTGTGCATTCTGTACCGCGGAGACAACCAGGAGCTGGCGGCCTATCGGACCGCGCTGCCCTTCTCCCAGCTGCTGGACGGCCTGGACCTGCCGGAGGATGCGGACGTGGAAGCCCGTATTCCGTGGGTCCACAGCGAGGCCCGGGTGCTCCGGACGGAAAACGGCCCCGCGTTCGGCATCACCGTCACGGTATGCGCGGCGCTGTTTGTCAGGCGCAGGCAGCAGATCAGCTGTATCGAGGACCTGTACAGTCTGCGGCAGGTGGCCCGGGTGCAGCGGCAGGAGACAGACCTGCCGGTGTCCTGGCGGCGGGAGACCCCCACCCAGGAGGCGGTGCAGCAGCTGGAGTTCGGCCAGGGCCGGCCCTTTGCGTATCTGACGGCGGCAGACTGCGGCGGCGTCAGCGTGGTGCAGGAGGGCGGCAGTCCGGCCCTGCGGTGTACGGTGCGGCTGCGGGTACTGTACCTGGACGAGAGCGGGACGCCGGTGTGCGCAGAGCGCTCTGTGGAGGTAACAGCCCCGGTGTCCTGGGAGCCGCAGACGGTCCGGGCCGCCTGCGGCCTGCCGCAGCTGCAATTCACCGGCAGTGCCTGCCGCCTGGCGGTACCGGTGACCTTTGAGGCCTGCCAGTGCCGTCGCCGGCCGGTACCGGCGGTGTCGGCGGTGGAGCTTCGGGACCCGCCGCCGGAGCCCCAGCCGTCTCTGATCCTGCGCCGCATGGCAGAGGGCGAGACCCTGTGGGACATTGCCAAGCAGTACCGCACGGACCAGGACGCCATCCGCTCCGCCAATGAGCTGACGGAGGAGGCCCGTCCGGAGGGTATGCTGCTGATCCCCCGGGTGCGGTGAAAGCGCGGCTGAAATCACGATAGAATGGGGCGGACCTCTGGTCCGCCCCACTGGCTTGGGGGTTGACTTTGCCCATTCAAAGCAGTAATATATACTCACCATTGAATGAGACAGAGGAATGACTATGGCCGAGAGAATGACCGCAAGAAAACGCCAGGCCCTGGAAATGCGCAGCCGCATTCAGAGCGCCGCCCTGGACCTGTTCGACAAAGAGGGCTTTGAAAATGTCTCCGTGGAGGAGATCGCCCAGGCCGCCGGATGCTCCGTGGGCAACATTTATCACTACTTCAAAAGCAAGGACGAGCTGGCTATCCAGGTGACCAGCCATGTGGACGATGCCTACCGGGAGCTGGAGGCGGGATACCTGTCCGATACTGCCCATTCCGCCCGGGAGAAGCTGCTGGATTTCGTGGGCCGCTCTCTGGAGATCAGCGTGTCGGACCCGGTGCTCTATAAAGCGTTTATCCACGGGCTGCGGTATCCGGAGCAGCGGGTGCTGCAAAAAAACGACAGCCGCGTCTATTTCCGTGTACTGCTGGAGCTTGTCACCCTGTGCCAGGAGGAGGGCAGTATTCACCCCTCCCACGACCCGGATCAGGTGGTGGAGGAGCTGGTGGTGCTGCACCGGGGCGCACTGTTCGAGTGGCGCATTTATGAGGGCCGCTTTGACCTGCCCCAGCTGGGCCGCCGCATGGCCCGTCAGCTGCTGCGGGGCCTTCATTATGCAGATTGACCAATAAAAACGGCGTTTTATTGCATCTTTCTTGGAAAAAGAATGCATTGCAATTTGCCTATGCGACCCGTATAATAAACAAGAAAATTTTGAAGGGAGTGAGCAAGATGAAGTTCCGTATTCTGAACAATAAAATCTCCGCTCCCGCTGTTTTCATTTTCGTTTTCCCCTTTTGACCGGTATTTTTACCGGTCATTTTTTTTGGTCATTATCCCCCCTTCTGTTAGCAATAAACATCACATAAATGAGCGCAAAAGAAAGAGAGGAACTGTCACATGAAGAAAAACCTTGGACAAGACGCCATCTACGACGCCCGGGAGCTGGGTGTTCCCCGGATGCTGGTGCTGGGCCTGCAGCACCTGTTCGCCATGTTCGGCGCCACGGTGCTGGTGCCCATCCTGGTCACCAAGTACGGTCTACCCCTGTCCATCCAGACCACCCTGCTGTTTGCCGGTCTCGGCACCCTGCTGTTCCACCTGTGCACCAAGCTGAAGGTTCCCGCCTTCCTGGGCTCCTCCTTCGCCTTCCTGGGCGGCTTTGAGGCAGTGGCCAGCCTGGATGTGGGCAAGTTCGCCGGCATGAGCGGCGAGGAAAAGCTGCCCTACGCCCTGGGCGGCATCGTGGTGGCCGGTGCCCTGTATCTGATCCTGGCCCTGCTGTTCAAGCTGGTGGGCCCCCAGAAGGTCATGCGCTTCTTCCCCCCCATCGTCACCGGCCCCATCATCATCCTCATCGGCCTGAACCTGTCCGGCTCCGCCATCGCCAACGCCTCCACCTGCTGGTGGCTGGCTCTGGTGGCCATCGCCATCATCGTGGTGGCCAACATCTGGGGCAAGGGCATGGTCAAGATCATCCCCATTCTGCTGGGTGTGGTAGGCAGCTACATCGTGGCCCTGATCGCCGGAAAGGTGGACTTCACCGAGGTCGGCGGCGCCAACTTCGTGGGCCTGCAGCACTTCGTCCTGGCAAAGTTTGACCTGACCGCCATCCTGGTGATGGCCCCCATTGCCATCGCCGCCATGATGGAGCACATCGGCGACATGTCCGCCATCTCCTCCACCACCGGCAAGAACTTCATCGCTGACCCCGGCCTGCACCGCACCCTGCTGGGCGACGGCCTGGCCACCATGGTGGCCGGTATGTTCGGCGGCCCCGCCAACACCACCTACGGCGAGAACACCGGCGTGCTGGCCCTGTCCCGGGTCTATGACCCCCGGGTCATCCGCCTGGCCGCTCTGTACGCCATCATCCTGTCCTTCTCCCCCAAGTTCGACGCCCTGGTGAACTCCATCCCCACCGCTATCGTAGGCGGCGTCAGCTTCATCCTGTACGGTATGATCTCCGCGGTGGGCGTGCGGAACGTGGTGGAAAACAAGGTGGACCTGACCAAGTCCCGGAACCTCATCATCGCGGCGGTGATCTTCGTCAGCGGCCTGGGCTTCAGCTCCACCGGCGGCATCACCTTCACCGTGGGCGGCGCCGACGTCACCCTGACCGGCCTGGCCATCGCCGCCCTGGCGGGCGTGATCCTCAACGCCATCCTGCCCGGCAACGACTATAAGTTCGGTGTGGACCCCCAGGGCGACAAGTCCGCTGACCTGGGCTCCTATTAAGGAATAGGAAATCAGCAAATCTGGTCTCCGTCTGAGTGAAATCATAAAATAAAGGTAGGCAGCATGGAAAACCACCATGCTGCCTACCTTTATCTTCATTCAAATGAACAGTGCAGCCCGTATTTGTTTTCTGTATCGGACACCCCCACCGGAGGGGACGATCGCCCGGACTATACGGATTCTTGCTTCAGACGGCGAAGCATATGGATAACGGCCTCGCGGGTCAAATCCAGACCATAGGACCGGTTCAGCAGCTGGGCAATGCGGCCCGGCGGCCAGGCGTAGGAGATGTAGCGTTTCATGTCCTCCAATACGCCTTCCGGCAGATCTGTCCATTCAACCATAAAGGAAAGTCTCCTTTCTGCACGCCCCGCCGGACTGCGGCGGAAGGTTTTTCGCATTCACAGCATAGACCTATGCGTGTAAATTGTCAAGACAGGTGTCTGGTATTCTATGAAAAAAACAATTTTTTCTTGTAAAAGAATCTTATATTTCATCAAATACGCGTTAAATACGCCTTCATCCGTCGAAAAATACTTGCTCACCTTTGGCCCACCAGCAGCCGCAGCGCCTGGGAAATATTCTGCACCGGCAGCAGCTCCAGACCCGGCAGGGGCTTGATCTCCCGGGCCCGCCGGGCCGGGACCATGCACTGGGTGAAGCCCAGCCGGTGCACCTCTGTCAGCCGCTGCTCCAGATGGCTGATGGAGCGGATCTCGCCGGAGAGCCCCACCTCGCCGATGGCCGCCATATGGTCCGGCACCGGCTTGTCCAGATAGCTGGAGGCGATGGCCACTACCGCCGCCAGGTCCGCCGCCGGTTCCTCCAGGGTCAGCCCGCCGATGATGTTCAGATACGCATCGCACTGGGACACCTTCAGCCCGCCCCGCTTCTCCAGCACCGCCAGCAGCATGGCCGCCCGGTTGTAGTCAAAGCCGTTGCTCATGCGCCGGGGATTGGAGGCGCTGGCCGGAGCGATCAGCGCCTGAACCTCCGCCAGCACAGGCCGGGCTCCCTCCATGGCGCAGGTGACGCAGGTGCCGGGCGCGTCCTTGGGACGGCCGGACAGCAGCATCTCTGAGGGGTTTTCCACCTCCCGCAGGCCCCGGTCCATCATTTCAAACACGCCGATCTCGTTGGTGGCGCCGAAGCGGTTTTTTGCCGCCCGAAGAATGCGGTACGTCATGTGCTGATCCCCCTCGAAATACAGCACGCAGTCCACCATGTGCTCCAGGACCTTGGGCCCGGCAATGGACCCTTCCTTGTTCACATGGCCAATGACGAATACCGTGACCCCCTGGCCCTTGGCCAGCTGCATCAGGGCCATGGTGCAGTCCTTCACCTGTCCCACCCCTCCGACCGGGGAGTCCAGGTCCTCGTTGTATAAGGTCTGGATGGAGTCCACGATCAGCACATCCGGCTGCTCACTTTGGACGCACTCCAGGATATTGCCCAGACATGTTTCCGACAGGACATACAGGTTTTCACTCTCCACGTCCAGTCGCTGGGCCCGCAGCTTCAGCTGATGGGCGGATTCCTCGCCGGAAACATACAGAACCTTGGAAAATTCCCCCAGCTTCTTGCAAATTTGCAGCATCAGTGTGGACTTGCCGATACCCGGCGCGCCGCCCACCAGCACCAGGGAGCCCTTCACCGCGCCGCCGCCCAGCACCCGGTCCAGCTCCCCCATGCCGGTAGAAAACCGGATCTCGTCAGCGGTACCGATATCCATGATGGGTACCGGCTTTACCGCTCTGGCAGACGCAGGCTTTCTTCCGGACTTCACCGGCTTATCCGTCTGCTCCACGATACTGTTCCATGCGCCGCAGGCCGGGCAGCGTCCGGCCCACTTGGGGGTCTCGTTGCCGCACTCGGTGCAGTAAAAAACGGTCTTTGTTTTCATGCTTTCGCTCCCTCTGTGTGATATTGCAGAAGCCCGGCGGCGATGCACGCCGCCAGCTTCACCTGATATTCGTCCGTTAAAAGCAGCCGTGTCTCCGCCGGGTTGGACAGAAACCCGCACTCGATGAGAATCGCGGGGCAGCGCACATTTTTCATAAGATAGATGGTGCTGTCTATGGCCCTGGCGTTCTTTTCGTTTCCGGCATTCACCGCGCCGTTCAAGGCTCCCTGCACCGTCATGCCCAGTTCGCCGCCGGGAGAAACGGCGTTGTAAAACACCTGGGCCCCGTGGACCGACGGATGGTCCGGCATGCTGTTCTGATGGATGCTGATGAGCACAGCCCCGGACTGCTGGTTGATCAGGGCCACCCGGTTTTTCAGGTCCGACACCTTCTTCTCCCGCAGGGTAACGCAGTCCGGAGAATAGATGGCCTCCTCTCCCTCCCGGGTCAGCACGGTGTCCCGGCCCAGGAACAGGAAAACATCCCGCAGCTTTCGCGTGATGGCCAGATTGACGCTGCTCTCCGCCACGCCGTCCCGGGATACCGCGCCGCCGTCCTCGCCGCCGTGTCCGGCATCCAGCACTATGGTCTGCCGGCCTGTTCCGGCCATGGCGGGCCGGGCAGACGGTCCGGCCCACAGGGCAGCCGCAGCTGCCGCCGCCAGGATCGTCACCGCTGCCGCCATCACATATCGCCGCCGAAGCAACACGATCATCTCCGCACCCCCTCCGCCACACCGTATGAGCCGGAGGATTCATTTATACCATATCACATTTTTCGGCAAATGGGAATCCCCCCCGTTTCCCACAAAGGCGGGGAGTCATATACTGGGTTGAGCCCTCAATCGGGGGCTGTGCTCATGAATCATGAAGGAGGTATTCCCCTTGTACACAGAAAAAAACAATTCATCTCCAGGCGCTTGCCGGCAGGGGCAAGGGAATTTGCCCGGCAGCTGCGGGGCGTTAGCGTTTCCGTTTGTAGCCATGCAGCAGCAGGACCCGCCCCGGTATGACCAGCGAGAGGCTCTCCAGCAGGGCACGCTGTTTCCGGGGCTGGACCTGCCATTTCACAAAGAGCTGCGCAGCCGGTTTCCGGCGGCCAACAGTGCCCTTTCCGAGCTGATGGCGCTGGACTTTGCCATCGACGAGCTGGGCCTGTATCTGGTGACCCACGCGGACGACAAGGAGGTTCTGGACCTGTACTGGAAGTATATCGCCCTGGCCAAAGAGGGCCGGGCCCGGTATCAGGAGCAGTACGGTCCCCTGACCCAGACCGCCGTCACGGAGGGCGGCTACAAGTGGCTCAACGACCCGTGGCCCTGGGATGAAGGAGGTTCGGACTGATGTTTGTTTATGAAAAAAAGCTGCAATATCCCGTGCGCATCGCCAACCCCAACCCCAAGCTGGCGGCATTTATCATCAGTCAGTATGGAGGACCGGATGGCTTTTGGATATATAAATTTTTGTCCTCATTTTGTATGCAAAAAGAGAGTACCCGAAAAATCAGATACTCTCTTTTATGATGATGTTCAGTCCATGGCCGGCCGCTCGTCACCCATGAAGAATACCGCCACGGTGCCGGGGCCGCTGTGGGACCCGATGATGGTGCCGATGTCGCACAGGCGGATCTTGCCCTTCAGCCTGGGGAAGCGCTCCTCCAGGGCGTCAATAAGCATCCGGGCGTCCTCCGGACACTGAGAATGGCACACGAAGCATTTCTGGTCATAGTCCCTGCCGCCTTGGGCGTGCTCCTCCATGGCGTTCACCGTGGTCTCCACGGCCTTCTTCTTGCCCCGGACCTTGCCATAGGCCTTGATGGCCCCCTTGTCATCCAGCCGCATAATGGGGCAGATGTTCATAATGGTGGCCACCATGGCTGCCGCGCCGGACACCCGGCCTGTACGGCGGAACTGGGTCATGTCGGAGGAGAAGAACTGGTGGTGCACCTTGTTGCGGTTGTCCAGCACCCACTGAGCGGTTTCCTCCAGAGTGGCCCCGCTGTCCCGCATGTCCGCCGCCGTGTCCACCAGCAGGCCATAGCCCGAGGAGGAGCACAGGGAATCGATGACCACGATCTTCTTGTCGGGATACTTCTCCTGCAGCAGCTTCCCTGCGGTCATCGCGTTGTGAACGGAGCCGGACTGGCCGGAGGTAAAGGCAATATGCAGCAGATCGCCCTTTTTCAGCTGCTCCTCAAAGAAGTCCAGGTACGCTGCCACGTTGATCTGGGAGGTCTGGGGCAGCTTGCCCTCCTTCAGGAACCCGTAAAACCGGGGCAGCGCCGCCGGATCCCGGCCCATATCGTCCACATACTCCTGGTCATTGACAACATAGTGGTAAAACAGCACGGGAATATCCCGCCGTGCCATATACGCATACGGCAGGTCCACCGTGGAGCAGCAGCTCAGCACAAAGTTCCGTTCCATATTCCCTCTCCCTTTCGATTTGGTAGGATTTAATAGGTACATTATACCAAATCCAAGGGAAAAGTCAAACGTTCTCCGCTATACATCCCGTCCCCGGTGTACAGCTCACTTCTGGGACAGCAGGGAATAAATGACGTATCGCCCCTCTGCCGTCTTGTGCAGGGTCAGCACCCGGCCGATGCCCTCCACACAATACGCCGGGTCATCCGGAGAGACGCTGTGGTCAAAGAGATGCCACTCACTGTCGTCATACAGCAGCACCTGGTCACCCACGACGTATCCCCGGTCACAGTGGAACTCGCCGGGTCCGGCGTCGCTGGTGAAGTTGTAATAGGCATCGTTCTCCGGGCGGTACAGCAGCACATCCGTTTGTATGCCCTTCAGGTCGGCCCGGGTAATACCGGCATACTCCGTCAGCAGACCGTCCACCGTCGCTCCGGAATAACGCCATACCGGCGTAGGGCTGTCTGCCAGAGTGGAATCCATCCCCCTGTACCAGCCCGGCAGCTGCTTCAGCGCCTCATACTCCGCCGGATCACTTATCAGCTCCCTCTGCGGGCTATATCTGAGCACGCAGGACAGGTCGATCTGAGAAGGGTCCGCATAGTGACAGCGGAAAAAGCCGTTGATCGGACGGTACGACGCCCCGCCATCCGCAAGCTGGACCCAGGCCCAGCAATATTCGTTCACCTGTGCCAATTGCCCGGCGGTCAGCGGGACGGCCCCCTCCGGCGGCAGCTCCATCCCTGGCCTGGGCTCATACGGCTCCTGTACCGGAGCCACCCAATCCGACTCCCGCCCGGAGTTATCCGGCTGACTGATGGCCTGCGTCGGCATTCTGGGCGCGTCCTTCCGGGCGGAACCGGTAAAGGCGCACCCTGCCGCTGCCGCCACCACCAGCACCAGTACCACAGCAGTGTACACAGTGGTGCGTGGGCGCTTCGCAATGCAGCGGATGCGCTCCCGGATCCCCCCGGCCCCATCGGTCATGGTGGTAGCCGTTACCAGCAGATTTCCAGGCCTGCGGCAGGTCATCCGCACCAGGGTCCGGCCATATGCGGCCCGCTGCTCCTCGCCCAGGCGGCGGATGGTGGCATCGTCACATGCCAGCTCCGCGTCCCGCCGGGACAGGACCGCCGCCCACCATACCAGGGGATCGTACCAGTGTACTGCCAGGCACACGCACCGCAGCAGCGACCACACATGATCCCCGTGGCGCAGATGGGTCAGCTCGTGGGCCACGCTGTGCTGCCGGGTCACATCGTCCCCGGCGGCCTCCGGCGTCAGGTACACGGCAGGGCGCACCAGGCCGAACAGGCACGGGGTGTCCACCGCCTCCGTCACATAGACCGGCATCCGGCCCTCCCGGGTCAGCTCCCGGCGGCTGCGCCGCAGACGGATATAAAGCCGCAGATTGGTCCCCGTTAGGGTCAGAGCCATGGCGGCCATACCGCCTAGCCACACCCATTGCAGTACCTGCACCGCCGTGGGCCGCTGCAGGGCCCGGATCTCCCGGTCCATGGCCTGCTGCTGCCGGGGAGCCAGCTCCGATACATCCAGGCCCCGCCCGGCGTATTCCCGGGCTACCTGGCTGTATGCCGCGTCATAGTCCATAGACGGCGTCAGCACCGCCTGCACCGCAGGCGTCTGCTCCAGCGCTGCAGCGGCGGTCCCGGCGCTGTAGGCTCCGCTGCCGAAGCTCACCGGCACCAGCAACCGCACCAGCACAATGGCCCACATGGCGTACTGCACCCCCGGCCGCAGCCGCCCCCGCAGGGCGTATCGCACGGCGATGACCGCCGCCAGCAGCACCGCAGAGGAAATGATCCATTCCAGCATATCAGTCCGCTCCTTTCTGGTCCTCCAGCTGCTGCAAAAGGGCATACAGCTGGTCGATCTCCTCCTGAGGCAGCGCCTGCCTTCGGGTCATAGAGCTGACCAGCAGGCTCACGCTGCCGTTATACACCCGGGTGAGAAAGTCCTCCGTCTCCTGTAAAGCGGCGTCCTCCCGCCGCAGCACCGGGGAGAATACCTTTTTCCTTCCCTCCTCCCGGCTGCTCACCGCGCCCTTGTCCTCCAGGCGCTGCAAAAGGGTCAGGGTAGTGGACCGGCTCCAGCCGGTGCGCCGGGCCATGTATTCGGCGGCCTCCCGGCCGGTGCGGGGCGCCTGCTCCCACAGGCACTCCATCACCTGCCACTCCGCCTGGGTCAGGTCGATGCGGGACTGTTCCATGGCGTGCACATCCTTTCTGTCTACGTCTGTAAACAAAGCATAACACGATTGTTTACAGCTGTCAACAGTAAATTCGCAAAAAACCGGGGACATCGTCCCCGGCTTTTTGCTCAGCTCATCTTCTCGGCCACCGACTCCAGCGCCTGGTCCATAGCGTTGCCCATCCGCTGCATGGCCTTACCCACAGCAGTCTTTCTGGGCCGGGGGCGCGGGAGAACGACGATCTCGATCATGGCACCGGCCACCATCCCGGCGGCCAGGCCCCACAAAAATGCGCCTGTCTTGCACATCCGGCATTCCTCCTTTTTCGGTACGCGCTTAGTATGGCCCGCCGGGCGGAAAATAACCCCGCCGCTCTTGCCAAAATCCGGAGAATTGCGTATAATAACAAGGATCATTTTGCGCGCACAAGGAGATTTTTTATGTCGATCGCAGTTTTACAGGATAAGATCCGCGCCCGGAAAACGCCCCTGGCCCTGGTTCTGAGTCCGGAGGCGGACAAGCTCAACCCGAAGATCACGAAAAACTTCACCGACCTATACGGTCCCGGTGATATGGCCGAGGCCGAAGCCCTGCGTTATCACGGCAGCCAGCTCATCGGCCAGGCGGCTCCCCTGCTGCCCGCCGTGGTGCTGCGGGCGGAGCGCTATCTGCGCTGCGGCTTTATGGGCATGGATGTGCTGGCCAACCTGGTGAACATGGCCAAGACCCAGGGACTTTACACCATTGTGGACGCCCGGACCTCCGCTCCGGAGGTATACACCGCCGGAGGAATACATGCCGACGGCGTCACCGTCACCCCCTATTCTGGCAGCGACGTGTGCCGGGCGGCGGAGGATAAGTCCGTATTTGCTGCCGTCCGCACCGGAAATCCCTCCGCCCCGGAGATACAGAGCCTCATGTCCGGCGACCGCCGCCTGTACCTGGCGGCAGCGGAGCAGATGGCCCGCCATGGCGCGGCCCTGATGGCCGAGACCGGCTACAGTCTGGATGTGAAGGAGCTGCGCACCCGGGCCCCCAGGGCATTTTTGCTGCTGCTGGGCTGCGACGGAGAAAACGCCCTGCCCGCCTTCGATGACTATGGCCGGGGTGCGCTGCTGGGGGACGATACCCTGCAATACGCCGACGCCGACGCCATCCAGGCCGCTGTCCGGCAGCTGAAGCAGCTGGTTACCGTGCTGTAAAGGAGAAGCCATGACAAGGATCTATCTCATCCGCCATGCCGAGGCCGAAGGCAATCTTTACCGCATTGCCCATGGCCATGAGGAGGGCCTCATCACCGATTATCGCGGTCCCCGCCAGATCCGGGCCCTGGCCCAGCGGTTCCGGGACATCCCGGTGGACGCCGTATATGCCAGTGACCTGATCCGCACCCAGACCACGGCCCAGGCCATTTCCATGCCCAAGGGCCTGCCGCTGCACCCGGACCCCGCCTTCCGGGAAATCGGCATGGGTGTCTGGGAGGGGCTGACCTGGCGCCAGATCGAGACCCGCTGGCCCCTGCAGCTGATGGAGTTCAACCGCCAGCTGGATCGCTGGCATGTGGAGGGCTGCGAGACCGCCCGGATGGTACTGGACCGCTATCTTCCCGCTCTGCGCCGGGTAGCCCGGGAGCACGACGGCCAGACGGTGGCCATATTCTCCCACGGAGCCGCCCTGCGCATCGTGCTGGGTACCCTTCAGGGGCTTTCTCTGGCGGATATCGGCCAGACGTCCCACGGCGACAACACCGCCGTGTCCCTTATTGAAGCCGACGGCGATGAGCTGCGGGTGGTGTTCCGGGACGACAACAGCCACCTGACCGGCCAGGAGGGCCTGTCCACCTTCGGTAAGCAGACCTGGTGGAAAACCAAGGGCATGGTGGAGCCCGGACAGCTGTACCGCCCCGCAAGCCATGAGCAGTGCCGCCTGTTCGGCGCACCGGAGAGCGGCCAGAGCACCGCCGTGTGGTACAACGGTCAGGAGCTCATCGGCCTGTTCCAGACCGTCCGGGAGCCGGACGCCCTGCGCATCACCTGGTACGGTATGGATCCCCTGTGGCGGGGCCGCCGCCAGGGCATCCCGCCTATGGGGCAGATCATCCAGCAGGGGCGGCGTCTGGGTCTGGAGCACCTGCGGCTGACCTGCACCGACGAGAGCCTGCGCCCCTTCTGGCAGCGTCTGGGCTTTTACGGAGATGGGCCGGAGCTGGAAAAGAACATCCGTCTGCAAATCCCCAACCTGCGAGAGTGGGTAATGGAGTAAAAAATCAAGTCCTCCGACTGCACCGGAGGACTTGATTCCGTCTTTACAGCAATTCTTCAAAGCTCCGGATGACCCGGTGACAGACCTGACACATTTCCGGCCAGGACACATGGAAAAACTCGTCATATACGCCCACCACCTGCATCCCGGCATCCCGCGCCGCCCGGCAGGCAGCCACGGAGTCATCATACACGGTGCATTCCTCCGGCGTCACTCCCATCAGCGCTGCCGCATGACGGAAGGTCTCCGGGTCCTTCTTGTCCATTCCCAGATCGTGGGCAAACAGGATGCGCTGGAAGTACTCCGTCAGTCCCAGCCGTCCCAAAGCGGCCCGGCAGTGCTCCGGCACGCTGGAGGTCAGCACGATCATCCGCTCCCCCGCCGCCCGGCACCGGTCCAGATATGCCCGGACTCCCGGCTTGATGGGCACCCGCGCAGCATAAGCATCCCCGGCCATCTGCATCCATTCGGCCATAATGTCCTCCTCGGACTCCTCCAGATGGCAGTATGCCTTGGTAAATTTGGCGGCCATGGGGAAAATGGTATGGGCCACCCCCTCATAGTATTCCCGGGTATAGGGATACCCCCGCTTGGCCAGAAACGCCTCGTCCACCTGCCTCCAGATGCCGTTGGAGTCGATCAGCGTACCGTCCATGTCGAAAATCAGCATAAAAGTGCCTCCCTGCCGTTTTGCATGATTATACCAGAAATGCAAAAGCCTTGCAATACCGGGAAAAAGCTGGTAAAATGGAGCTACTCTACAAAAGGAGACATAGCCATGAAAAAGCCCGTATACTACGTGATCCTTGCTCTGCTGATCGGCGTGTTCCTCTTTGCCGCCTACAAGGTGGGCAGCTACTACCTGGAGAAATACCGCAGCGATAAGGTCATTTCCGATGCCACCCGCTTTGTGACCCTGCCCGGCGAGGATAACAGTACGGATAACCCAGACAGCGATCCCGGCGGCGATCCGGAGTGTCCCACGGTGCAGTTTGACGAGCTGAAGCAGCAAAATGAGGATGTCATTGCCTGGATCTACGGCGCCAATACCCATATCAATTACCCGGTGGTCCAGGGCAGCGACAACGACTACTATCTGCGCCATCTGCTGGACGGCACCTGGAACGACAACGGCAGCATCTTTATGGATTGCTCCAACAAGGCCGATTTCTCCGACCAGAACAGCCTGATCTACGGACACAATATGACGTCCGGCGCCATGTTCTCCAACCTGGTGAAATACAAGAAGCAGGCGTACTATGACCAGCATCCCTATCTGTACATGCTGACCCCCCAGCAGAATTACAAGCTCCGTCTGTTTGCCGGCGTCATCGTGGACGCGGCGGGCTACATTCTGGACAGCAGCGGCCAGGTGGCCTACCCTGATTGCAGCGTCTACCAGTTTCAGGTAACTCAGGAGTTTTTGCAGCAGATGGTCAACTACTCCACCTTCCGCTCCACCACCGGTGTTCCCTCGGCAGACAGCCATATCGTCACCCTGTCCACCTGCACCTACGAATTCAAAAACGTCCGCTATGTTGTCCTGGGCGTTCTGGAGCCCATCCAGTAAGCGGCATAAACCCCCTCCGGCTTTTGGGCCGGAGGGGGTCAGTTTGTATACAGGAGGCTTTACCGTTTGTTGGACCGCAGCCAGATGCCCTGCTTTTCAGCACTGGCGATCAGCTCATCCCGGAACTTGGGATGGGCGATAGAGATCAGCTTCTCCGCCCGCTCCCAGGTGCTGCATCCCACCAGATTCACGCCGCCGTATTCGGTGACGACATAATAGGCCAGACTCCGGGGATCGGTGACGATATCGCCGGGAGTCAGCAGCGGGTTGATGCGGGACACCATTTCTCCCTCCTTGTTGGTAAAGGAGGAGGTCATGCAGATGAACGCCTTGCCGCCCTTGGATACGGCGGCACTTTCCAGAAAGTCCAGCTGGCCGCCGGTGCCGCTGATCTGCCGGGTACCGGCGCTCTCGGCGCATATCTGGCCGTACAGATCCACGGAGATGCAGTTGTTGATGGAGACAAAGTTGTCGATCTTTCCCACGATAGAGGGATCGTTGCAGTAGCTGATGGGATAGGTCACCACACCGGGGTTCTCCCGGATCCAGTCGTACAGGTCCGGCGAACCAATGGCAAAGCCGAACACGCTCTTATAGCGGTCCAGGGTCTTTCTCTTGTTGTTGATCTTTCCGGCCTTGTACATATCCAGGTACGAGTCGCACAGCATCTCCGTGTGGATGCCCAGATCCCGCAGGTCGGACCGGGCGATCATCTGGCCCACGGCGTTGGGCAGGGACCCGATGCCCAGCTGCAGGGTGGAGCCATCCACCATGTTCTGCACCACGTACTCGGCGATTTTCATCTCCGTCTCGCTGGCAGCGGGGGTCTTGATGCCGGGCAGAGGGCCGTGAGGACCCTCCACGATCATGTCCACATCGTCGATGTGGATGCACTCATCCAGACCGCCATAGACCCAGGGCAGATTCTCATTGACCTCCAGGATCACCACATCGGCCTTATCCAGCACCGCCCGGGCGGAGGCGTTGGACACGGAGAAGTTGAAGTATCCATGCTCGTTCATGGGAGTCACACAGGTGATGGCCACGTTTACCGTGAGGAAATGGTCATAGTAGGCTCCCAGATTCCGGAACACCATGGGATTGAAATTGCACAGTCCCCGGTCACAGAGCTTCCGCTCGTAGCCGGACATGTGCCAGCTGTTATAGATAAAGTGCTCCCGGTCGGGATCGCACTCCACCATCTGAATGGGCTGCTGGATCAGATAACCCCGGATCTTCACACCCCGCAGCTCGTCCTTCCGCTTGGCAATGGCCTCATCCATCAGGGACGGGAACGCGCCGCCCATGGAAATATCCAGCCAGTCGCCGCTCTTGACCACCCGGGCCGCCTCCTCCGGGGTGCGCAGCTTGCGTTTATATTCCGACGTATAGTCAAACGGTATCGCCATAGCCTGTCCGCCTCTTTCTCTGTTTTGGTATTGTTAATTAAATCACCTTTTCCGGAGTTTGTCAATAGATTAACAGGGATTCTCTGAAAAAGGCAAATTCCGAACCGCCACCAGCATGGTGCCGTAAGGATGCGGCTTCTCCTCCACCGGCTGAAAGCCGTTTTTTGTCCAGAACCGTGTGGACTGGGGGTTGGCCTTCTGATATGCCAGCCGCACCCGGGAAAAGTCTGCGGTCTTCAGTTCTTCCAGCAGTTCTTCCACCAAGCGGGAGCCTATACCCTGACCGGAAAAGCGGCCGTCTACCATAAACAGGCCGATATAAGCCGTTTCCGCCGACGGATACCCGTCGATCAGGTCCAGCACCGCCGCCAGACGGTCCCCATGGAAATAGCCCAGGAAATACTTGTCCTCCGGCGCTGCTCCCGGCGGCAGCAGCGTCATATCCTGCCGGATGTCCGCCTCGCTGGGCTCTGTGCCGCAGTGCCGGTAGTACAGCGGGTTGCTGCGGCACAGGGCCAGGATCTGCGCCGTGTCCTCCTCTGTCAGCCGTCGCACCCGATACGCCCGGGACAGTCTCTCTATGTGCAGCATGGCCACTCCTCCCGAATATAGGATGGGGCCCGCCAGGCGATCTCCGCCGGCGGGCCCATATGGTGTGCGCGAGCAAGTCTGTAAGCCGGGTTCTGTATTTGACAGTCATCTATCTAAGCGCGCCGTTGCCGGTGCGCTTCAGCCACCTCGGGAGCGGACGGGCCGCCCTATTGCTCCCATACCGGTGTTGCTCCGGATAGAGTTTACAGCATCGGACACTCTCGAGCCGATGGGTGAGCTCTTACCTCGCCTTTCCACCCTTACCCCCAAAGGGGCGGTATATCTCTGTTGCACTTTTCCTGAAGTCGCCTTCGGCGGGCGTTACCCGTTATCCTTGCCCTGTGGAGCCCGGACTTTCCTCATGAACAGGCTTTCGCCTTGTCCCCGCGACTGTCTGGCTTACTCGCACGAATATTGTACCCGACCCGCCGCGGAAAGTCAACCGATTTTCGCGGAAATGATTGAACTGCGCCCCGGAATGCGGTATAATCTGTAAGTTGGATACGTTAGATATGATAAGGAGGAACATCCTATGACCTTGCGGGAATATATTGACCGGCTGCGGGGCAGAACCGTGGCCGTTATCGGCATCGGCGTCAGCAATACGCCTCTGCTGCGGCTGTTGCTGCGGGAGGGTATCTCCGTCACCGCCTGCGACCGCAGCAGCCGGGAAAAGCTGGGCGCGTTGGCCGGCGAGCTGGAGGCTGCCGGGGCAAAGCTCCAGCTGGGGGACGGATATCTTCAGAATCTTTCCCAGGACGTGATCTTCCGCACCCCGGGCCTGCGGCCCGACGTGCCGGAGCTGGAGGCCGCCCGGGCCAAGGGCAGCACCATCACCTCCGAAATGGAGGTGTTCTTTGAGGTCTGCCCCTGCCCCATCATCGCCGTTACCGGGTCCGACGGCAAAACGACTACCACCACCATCATTGCCCAGCTGCTGCGGGCAGCGGGCCACACCGTCCATGTGGGCGGCAACATCGGTCATCCCCTGCTGGCGGAGGCCGATACCATCCGGCCCACGGACTGGGCCGTGCTGGAGCTGTCCAGCTTCCAGCTGATGACCATGACCCACAGCCCTCACATCGCCGTGGTGACCAATCTGGCCCCCAACCACCTGGACGTTCACAAGAGTATGGAGGAATATGTCTGGGCCAAGGAGAACATTTTCCGTCACCAGCAGCCCGGGGACACCGCCATCTTCAACCTGGACAACGCCATCACCCGGCAGCAGGCCCTGCGCGCCCCGGGCCGCGCCCTGTATTTCAGCCGCCAGGCAGAGCCGGAAAACGGCGTATTTCTGCGGGGTGACGCCGTTATCTCCCGCCGGGACGGCCATGAACGCCAGATCATGACCACGGAGGATATCCGCCTGCCCGGCGTCCACAATGTGGAAAACTACATGGCCGCCATTGCGGCGGTAGAGGGCCTGGTGCCCGACGAGACCATCCGCACCTTTGCCCGGACCTTCAACGGCGTGGAGCACCGCATCGAGCTGGTGCGTACCTATCACGGCGTCCGGTTTTACAATGATTCCATCGCCTCCAGTCCCTCCCGCACCATCGCGGGCCTGCGATCCTTTAAGGAGAAGGTCATCCTCATCGCCGGGGGCTATGACAAGCACATTCCCTTCGACGTGCTGGGTCCCGAGGTGGTGGAGCACGTGAAGCTGCTGGTGCTGTGCGGCGCCACCGCCGGAAAGATCCGCGCTGCCGTGGAGCAGGCTCCCGGTTACCGGCCGGGCCATCCGGAAATACTGGATGTGACGCCCTTTCAGCGGGCTGTGGAGACCGCCCGTGACCGGGCTGTTCCCGGGGACGTGGTGACCCTCTCCCCTGCCTGTGCTGCCTTTGACCAGTTCAGGAATTTCATGGAGCGGGGCAAGACCTTCAAGGCCATCGTCAACTCCTGGGTGGAGTAACCTCTGCCGCCCTGGCGGCATACAATGACCCATAGGGGGTGTATGCCGTGAGAAGAATACGCTATCTGCGGCTGACGGGGCGGCAGAGGCGGTGGGTCTGGCTGTGGCTGACGGTCCTGCTGGTGACCGGGCTATGCTGCGCGGCAGTGCTGCACATGAGGCCCATCATCGTGAGCCTGGCCACCGCCCGGGTCTCCAATGCCGTCAACCGCATTGTGGTGGACGCCGTCCGGGATGCCATTGACAGCGGACAGGTGAACTATGACGTGCTCATCCACCTGGAAAAGGACGAAAGCGGCCGGGTGGCGGCGCTGGAGAGCAACATGGCGGCCTTCAACCGCCTGCGGTCCCAGATCGCCGGCGAGATCCTCCGCCGCCTGTCGGAGGTGTCCACCAGTGAGCTGTCCATTCCTGTGGGTACGCTTACCGGCTCCACTCTGCTGGCGGGGCGGGGGCCCTGTATCCGGGTGCGGATGCAGGCGGTGGGCTCCGCCGACGCCAGCCTGCGCAATGCCTTTTCCGCCGCCGGCATCAACCAGACCAGGCACCAGATCCTGCTGCATGTGGACGTATACACCGGCATTCTTCTGCCGGGCTTCACCGCCTCCACCAAGGTCAGCAACGAGATCGCCGTGGCGGAGACCGTCATTGTGGGCAGCGTTCCGGAGACATACACCTATTTCAGCACCGCTCCCGAGGAGCAGGAGCAGTACGCCCAGGACTACATCATGAACAAAGGATAAGTGGATTATGGACTATCAAACCGAGATGAAGGAGCTGCGGGACACTCTGAACACCCACAGCTACCGCTATTATGTGCTGGACGATCCCACCATCAGCGACTTTGAATACGATCGCCTTTACCGCCGTCTGGAGGACCTGGAGCGGGAGCACCCGGAGGAGATCACCCCGGACTCCCCCACCCAGCGGGTGGGCGACGCCACGCTGAATGATTTTGCGGAGGTGGTGCACCCCGTCCCGCTGGAGAGTCTGGAGGACGTATTCGACGGAAGTGAGGTTCAGGATTTCCTGGCCAAGGTGCTGGAAACCCTGCCCCGGGCGGAATACAGCGTGGAGCCCAAGGTAGACGGCCTGTCCGTGGCTTTGGAATACCGGGACGGCGTGTTCTATCAGGGCGCCACCCGGGGCGATGGGCGCAAGGGCGAGGATGTCACCGGGAATCTGCGCACCATTCGCTCCATTCCCATGGTGCTGCCGGAAAAGCTGCCCCGGCTCATCGTCCGGGGCGAGGTGTATATGGCCCGCTCCGTTTTTCAGGAGATCAACGACCGGCTGGAGCTGGAGGGAAAGCCCCTGATGGCCAATCCCCGCAATGCTGCTGCTGGCTCCCTGCGCCAGAAGGACCCCAAGGTCTGCGCCAGGCGCAGGCTGGATATTGCGGTGTTCAACCTTCAGCTGGCAGAGGGCCGGACGTTCACCACCCATGCCGAGACCATCGAGTATCTGAAGGAACAGGGATTCCCTGCCATCCCCCATACCACCCTGTCAGAGGGGGCGGATATCCTCCGTGAGATCGACCGTCTGGGTGACACGCGGATGGAATTCCCCTTTGATATCGACGGCGCTGTTGTAAAGCTGAATAACTTGTCAGACCGCAATATACTGGGCAGTACCGCCAAGTGTCCCAGATGGGCCGTTGCTTTCAAATACCCGCCGGAGCGCAAGACCTCCCGCATCCGTGACATCGTGGTCCAGGTGGGCCGCACCGGCGTTCTGACCCCCAAGGCGGAGCTGGAGCCCGTTCGTCTGGCGGGCACCACCGTTACCTTTGCCACCCTGCACAACCAGGACTATATCACCCAGAAGGACATTCGCATCGGCGACACGGTGGTGGTGCAGAAGGCCGGAGAGATCATCCCCGAGATCGTGGAGGTGGTGCCGGACCGCCGTCCCAGCGGCGCGGTGCCCTATTATCTGCCCCAGACCTGTCCCGTGTGCGGCGCACCGGTGGAGCGGGACCCGGACGGCGCGGCCCTGCGCTGCACCGGTGCGGAATGTCCGGCTCAGCGTCTGCGGAATCTCACCCATTTCGCCAGCCGCAATGCCATGGATATCGACGGCCTGGGGCCTGCGGTGCTGAACCAGCTCATCGACAAGGGACTGGTCCAGACCGCCGCCGACCTGTATGATCTGACCGCCGCCGATATTGCTCCGTTGGATCACATGGGGGAAAAATCCGCTGCCAACGCTGTGGCCGCCATTTATAAGAGCAGGGACAATGACCTGTGGCGGCTGATTTTCGCTCTGGGCATCCGCCAGGTGGGGGAAAAGGCCGCTAAGGTGCTGGCCCGCCGCTTCGGCACCCTTCAGGCCCTGGCTCAGGCTACGGAGGAGGAGCTCACCGCCATCGACGACGTGGGCCCCATCACCGCCGCCTACATCCGTCAGTGGATGGACAGCCCCCAATCTCAGGATCTGATGCACCGTCTGGAGGCCGCCGGGGTCAACGTATCCTGTAAGGAGGAAATACTTGACAGCCGTTTTGCCGGAATGACTTTCGTCCTCACCGGCAGTCTGGAGAAATTCACGCGGGATGAGGCGGGGCAGATGATCGAGCAGAGAGGCGGCAGGTCCGCCTCCTCCGTGTCCAAAAAGACCACTTATGTGGTGGCCGGACCCGGCGCAGGCTCCAAGCTGCGCCGCGCCCAGGAGCTGAACATTCCTGTTCTCACGGAGGACGAGTTTCTGGAGCTTCTGAAATAAGAGTTTCTCACCAAGATAAGGATTTTTATACAAACTATGGAGCCGCATCAGCAGCTCCATAGTTTTTTTGTTTCTTTCCACGACTCGCGGTTGGATTTTACGGAGAAATTCAATGAAAATTTTTGTTAAAACATTGACATCCCGATTCAAAGTGCTAAAATACACTTGTGTATACAGGCAGACGGCGGTCTGTGTGGGGCCGCCGCAAAAAAAGTATGAGGAGGAATCTATATGAGCAAGCTCCTGAAAATCTGTGACGGCAACGAGGCGGCGGCGTATGTGGCCTATGCCTTCTCCGAGGTTGCAGCCATCTATCCGATCACGCCCTCCAGCCCCATGGCCGAACACGCCGACGACTGGTCCGCCAAGGGAAAGAAGAACATCTTCGGCCAGACGGTGCGCCTGGTGGAGATGCAGTCCGAGGCCGGCGCCTGCGGCGCCTGCCACGGCGCACTGGAGGCCGGCACCCTGGCCACCAGCTTCACCGCATCCCAGGGCCTGATGCTGATGATCCCCACCATGCACCGCATCTCCGGCGAGCGTCTGCCCGGCGTGCTGCATGTGGCGTCCCGCACCGTAGGAACCCACGCCTTCTCCATCTTCGGCGACCACAGCGACGTGATGAACTGCCGCCAGACCGGCTTTGCCATGCTGTCCAGCGGCAGCGTCCAGCAGGCGGCGGACCTGGCCGCCGTGGCGCATCTGTCCGCCATCCGCGCCCGTATCCCCTTCCTGCACTTCTTCGATGGCTTCCGCACCTCCCACGAGATCCAGAAGATCGACGTGCTGAGTTACGACGAATATGCCAAGCTGGTGGACTATGACGCCCTGGCCCGCTTCCGGGCCAATGCTCTGAACCCCGAGGACCCCCGCATGCGCTCCCTGGTGGATAACCCCGATATCTACTTCCAGCTGCGGGAGGCCAACAACACCGATTACGCCAACCTCCCCGACGTGGTGGAGGACTACATGGCCCAGATCTCCCGCCTGACGGGCCGGGAATACCACCTGTTCAACTACTATGGCGCACCCGACGCCCAGCGCGTCATCGTGGCCATGGGCAGCGTGTCCGGCTGCGCCCAGGAGGTCGTCAATTACCTGAACGCCCGGGGCGAGAAGGTGGGCTTCCTGCAGGTGCACCTGTTCCGCCCCTTCAGCGTCAAGCACCTAATGGCCGCCATGCCCAAGACAGTCCGGCGCATCGCCGTGCTGGACCGGGTGAAGGAGGCCGGCTCCATCGGCGAGCCTCTGTACGAGGATATCTGCGCCGCCTACATCAACGAGGAAAACCGCCCCCTGATCTTCGCCGGGCGGTATGGCCTGTCCAGCAAGGACACCACCCCCGCCCAGCTGAAGGCCGTGTTCGACAACCTGCTGCTGGATCAGCCCAAGAATCACTTCACCATCGGCATCCAGGACGACGTGACCCATCTGTCCCTGCCGGTAGGCGCTCCCCTGCTCACCGAGCCGGAGGGCACCATCAGCTGCAAATTCTGGGGCCTGGGCTCCGACGGCACCGTGGGCGCCAACAAAAACTCCATCAAGATCATCGGCGAAACCACGGATATGTACTGTCAGGCTTACTTTGAGTACGACACCAAGAAGTCCTTCGGCATCACCAAGAGCCACCTGCGCTTCGGCAGGCATCCCATCAGCTCCACCTATTATGTCAGCCGCGCCGACTTTGTGGCCTGCCACAACCAGACGTACCTGACCAAGTATGACATCATCTCCGAGCTGAAGCCCCACGGCAGCTTCCTGCTGAACTGCGAGTGGAAGGAAGATGAGCTGGAGCAGCACATCCCCGGGGACATCCTCCGCTATATCGCCGAAAACGATATCCACTTCTACATCATCGACGCCAATAAGGAGTCTCAGGCCCTGGGCCTGGGCAACCGCTCCAATATGGTGCTCCAGGCCGCCTTCTTCAAGCTGGCCCGGGTGATTCCCGTGGAGGACGCCGTGGCCCATATGAAGGACGCCGTGAAAAAGACCTACGGCCTCAAGGGTGAAAAGGTCGTCAATATGAACATCGCCGCCGTGGACGCCGGCATCAACGCCCTGGTGGAGGTACACGTCAAGCCGGAGTGGAAGAACCTCACCGGCGCTGCCATCCAGCCGCCCCGTGCCGACGTGCCCGACATCATCCGGAACATCCTGGTGCCCATCAACGCCCAGAAGGGCGATGACCTGCCGGTTTCCGCCTTCAAGGGCATGGAGGACGGCACCATGCCCCTGGGCACCTCCCAGTATGAAAAGCGCGGCATTGCCACCCACCTGCCCGTGTGGGACAAGGACGAGTGTATCCAGTGCAACCGCTGCTCCTTTGTGTGCCCCCATGCGGTGATCCGCCCGTACCTGCTGAACGAGGACGAGGTCAAGAACGCCCCTGCCGGGCTGGAGCTTACCGCCGCCAAGGGTCCCCAGCTGGCGGGCCTGCAATTCACCATGGGCGTTTCCACCCTGGACTGCACCAGCTGCGGCAGCTGCGTGGCCTCCTGCCCCAAGAGCGGCAAGGCCCTGCGTATGGTCCCGGCCCACGAGGTGTCCCTGGACCAGGCCAACTGGAGCTACCTGCAAACCATCCCCGAGAAGAACGACCGCTTCGACAAATTCACCCTGAAGGGCAGCCAGTTCCGCCAGCCCCTGGTGGAATTCAACGGTGCCTGCGCCGGCTGCGGCGAAACGCCCTATATCAAGCTGCTGACCCAGCTGTTCGGCGACAAGATGTTCCTGGCCAACGCCACCGGCTGCACCCAGGCCTGGGGCGCAGCCATGCCCTGCGTGCCGTACTGCAAGAACAAGGAGGGCAAGGGCGTGGCCTGGTCCAACTCCCTGTTTGAGAACAACGCCGAGTTCTCCTATGGTATGTGTCTGGCGGTGAAGCAGCTGCGCGATGCCGTCACGGAATATGTCCGCCGGCTGGACAGCACGACCAAAAACGCTGCCGTGAAGGCCGCCATTGCCAAATGGCTGGAGACCTATGACGATCTGGATGCCTCCACCCCCGCCACCCGGGAGCTGCTGCACCTGCTGGAGAGCGAGACCTTCTCCGCCCAGGAGCAGGCTCTGGTGGATGAGATTCTCAAGCGCCGCAAGGATATGTCCAAAAAGACCATGTGGATGTACGGCGGCGACGGCTGGGCCTATGACATCGGCTACGGCGGTCTGGACCATGTGTTCGCCATGGGCGAGGATGTCAACGTCCTGCTGGTGGATACCGAGGTATACTCCAACACCGGCGGCCAGTCCTCCAAGGCCACGCCTGTGGGCGCAGTGGCCCAGTTCCAGGCCAGCGGCAAAAAGACCAAGAAGAAGGACCTGGGCATGCTGATGATGACCTATGACAACGTCTATGTGGCCCAGTGCTCCATGGGCGCCGACCCGGCTCAGCTCATCAAGGCCATCCGGGAGGCCGAGGCCCACAAGGGGCCCTCCATCGTCATCTGCTACGCACCCTGCATCAACCACGGCATCAAGAAGGGCATGGGCTGCGTCCAGCAGGAGATGAAGGACGCCGTGGCCTCCGGCTACTGGAACCTGTACCGCTACAGCCCCGAGACCCACAAGTTCACCCTGGACAGCAAGGAGCCCAGCATGGCCCTGTACGACTTCATGAAGGGCGAGGTGCGCTACTCCTCCCTGGAGCTGAGCTTCCCGGAGAACGCCAAGGTCCTGTTTGCCGAGGCGGAGGAGGACGCCAAGGCCAAATACGAGTCCTACAAGCGCCGGGCACAGGATCAATAAGCGGCAATTTCCTATCACACCATAAAAGGCGGCACTCAGCTTTGAACCGCACCCCGTCAGGAGGACAGTGAAAAAATAGATCGTTTTCCCGGCCAGCAGCCAATCGCTGCTGGCCGCTTTTTTTATGCGGCAAGGCAAAGCTCGTGCTTGTGCGGTTAATGGCTGCCTGTGCGGCATAGGAATGCTCCCTCCATGACTGACAGTGTTTCATTTCACTGTCTCTCACAGAGGGAGCATATCAGAAGGTCGGATAGCCCTTATCTATTCGTTTTTCCCGGCCAACCGGTACACGCAGCACCCGCCGTCCATGCCGCAGGGACGAAAGCCCAGCTTTTCAGCGATATGCCGGGTAGCCGCCTGCTGCGGATGGCATTCTATGACCGCGTCCCGGCCATTCTCCCGCGCCCGGCAAATCATCTGCCGGGTCAGAGCCAGGGCGTACCCCCTGCCCCACCGGTCAGAAGCCAAAACCCACCCCAGCTCCATGGACGTCTCGTCGTAGGGGTGATAGATCACATATCCCGCAAAGCCGCGGCCGTCCTCCACCGCCCAGATCAGCGGCTCACGGCCCATGCCTGCCTTTTGCAGGAACGCCTCCGTCTGCGCCCGGGTGAAGGGCGGCTCCAGATACCGCATCACCGCCGGATCCGACAGCAGCCGGTGCAGGGGCTCCAGGTCCTCCGCCGTCAGCCTGCGGATATGCAGCGCTTCCGTCTCATGCATGGCAGCATCCCCCTTTACCGCAGCCAATCCGGCAGAGAATGGCTCTGGACGCTGCTGACCATCCCCATGGCCGCAAACAGCGTCACAATGGACGAGCCGCCATAGCTGAAAAACGGCAGCGTCAGACCCACCACCGGCATCACAAACAGACACATGCCCACGTTGCTGATGGTCTGGAAGATCAGGACCGCCGCCACACCCACGCAAACGTAGCTCTCTATGGTGTTTCGGGCGTTTTTCGCCACCATCAGGCACCGCACGATGATGGCCGTCAGCAAAATCAGCACCGCCAGACACCCCAGCATCCCCAGCTCCTCGCCGATGGCGGAGAAGATGAAGTCCGTGTACCGGAAGGGCAGACTGCCGGAATACTCGCCCTGGGTCTGGATGCCGTGGAACAGTCCCTGCCCCGTCAGCTTGCCGCCGCCCAGCGCCAGAAGGCTCCGGGTCTGCTGCCAGCCTGCGCCCAGAGGGTCCAGGCTGTGGTCAAAGACCACCATAAACCGCTCCTTCATATAGTCCGGAATTTTATCCAGCTCCCACAGCAGATAAAACGCCGCGCCGCCGCCCAGCAGCGCGATGACAAACCACCGGGCCGCCACCCCGGCCACAAAGGCCATGGCGGCAAAGACGAACGCATACACCAGGGCGCTGCCCATATCCGAGGAGATGGCATAATACAGCCCCACCATCAGCAGCAGATGTCCGCCCAGAAACGCAACGGACCGCAGGGACCTTAGTCCCCAGTGCCCCTTCACCCACACCAGCTGCTTGCTGAGCACCAGGATAAACGTCAGCTTCACGATCTCCGCCGGCTGAATATTGGCCGGGAAGCCCCGGATGCCCAGCCAGGCCCGGTTGCCGTTATTCTCAATGCCCAAGGGTGTTTTCAGCAGCAGGAACAGGACGATGCCGAAGCCCAGCAGCCACTTCCACCGCTTGGATGCCTCCGTCAGGTCGATCTGGGACATAAGGAAATAGATCCCCACCCCCAGCACAATGGCGCAGGCCTGGACAATGACCATCTTCCATGAGCCCAGAAAATTGGTGGCGCTGGCGATCATCACCAGCCCGAACAGTGCCGCCCCGCAGCAAAGGCACAGCAGCAGCCAATCGGCCTGCCGCAAAATATCCAAAATGCTATCTTTGATTCGTTTCAGCATGAAAGGCTCCTCTTGTAAAAACCGTTGGAAGGAAACACAATGTCCCTTTAGTATACCATAAGAAGCTTTTCCTGTAAACCGGATTTCCACTTTTCCGGGCCGGGCGGCGTTCAGAAAATAGATGGACCCGCAGCTGAAAAAAGCGCTGACCGCGCTCTATCGTGCGGTCAGCGTTTTTTTACGTCAGTTTTTCGTCACCGTGCCGTCGATATGGACGGTGCACACCTGCCAGGGCATATCCTTACCGCACTGCTCCACGGCCCGACGGGCGGCCATCTCCAGCCCGCCGCAGCAGGGCACCTCCATCCGCAGCACCGTCACGGAGCGGATGTTGTTGCTGCGGAGGATCTCCGCCAGCTTTCCGGTATAGTCCACTCCGTCCAGCTTGGGGCAGCCGATGAGGCATACCCGCCCGGCCAGAAACCGGCTATGAAAATCGGCATAGGCAAACGCCGTGCAGTCCGCCGCGATCAGCAGCTCCGCCCCGTCAAAATACGGGGCCCGGGTGGGAACCAGCTTGATCTGTACCGGCCAGTTGGTGAGCTGGCTCTCCGTCTCCCCGCCGGGTGCCGGCGGTGCGGGCTTTTTGTGCATCAGCTGGCGGATAGCCGTGCCGGGACAGCCGGTGTGGGCCTGTTTTTTTGCCGCCTGGGCAGCCTTCACCGCCGCCTCGTCATAGGCGGGAGCCTCCCGCTCCTCAAAGGTGATGGCCCCGGTGGGACAGGCCGGCAGACAATCCCCCAGCCCGTCACAGTAGTGCTCCCGCATGAGCCGGGCCTTGCCGTCCACCATGTCGATGGCGCCCTCATGGCACGCCTTGGCACAGGCCCCGCAGCCGTTGCACTTGTCCTGGTCTATGTGAATGATCCTGCGAATCATGAAATGAGTCCTCCTTATTTCCAATGATACGCCTGTGAGTATACGCCCAACACCCGCTCTTGTCTGTCGCAATTGCAACACTTGACGGACTGGAAAATATTTGTTATCATATGATTAACATTTCAGTTAATTGTTAAATGACGGAGGAACTCATTGTGTCGCTGCAAAATACGCTGCGGGCGCTGGCGGACCCCACCCGGCGGGCCATATTGGAGCTGCTGCGGGACGGACGCAAAAGCGCCGGAGAACTGGCGGACCACTTTGCGATCAGCGCCGCCGCCGTATCCCGGCACCTGTCGGTGCTGAAGGAGGCGGACCTGATCCGGGATGACCGCCGGGGAAAATTCATATTCTATGAGCTGAACGCCTCGGTGCTGGAGGAGATCCTGCTGTGGCTGACCCAGCTGAAAGGAGACGAGCAACATGTGGAAAACCCATAAGCGCACCATTGTCCTCACCCTGGCGGCATACGCAGCCCTTTCCATATGAGGAAAATTCCGGAAATTTATACAGTGCAGGCGGCGAATTCTCACGGATTCGCCGCCTGTTTTCGCTTTTTCCCGGTGAATCTTCCGATTTTCTGCGGGAATCCCCATTTTTTGTTGACTTCATTTCCGTATACATGCTACAATAAATTTTGTATGAAGATTTTTGCCCTTATCGCAAAAATCACTTAACGGCTTTTTGCCGTATGCATGAGAGAGGAATGAGGAACCCCCCATGGTCATGTGTATCTTTTTGTTCCTGCTGTGGCTGATCCTGAACGGAAAAGTCACGCTGGAGATCTGCCTGTTCGGCGTGGTCATCACCGGTGCGGTCTACGCGTTCTGCGTGGCTGCCCTGGGCTGCCGGCCCCAGGCGGAGCGGCATTTTCTGAAGCGCCTGGGCGGCTATGTTGTCTACGGTGCGATCCTTGTGCGGGAGATCATCCGGGCCAACCTGGCCGTGATGCGGGTGATCTGGTCCCGGAAGCCGGACTATCACCCTGCCATCGTCCGGGTCCACGCGCCCCTGGAAAAGCCCGTCTCCCGGATGCTGCTGTCCAACTCCATCACCCTGACCCCCGGCACTGTGACGGTGCGCCAGGAGGGAGAGGACTACCTGGTGCTGTGCCTGAATAAGGCTCATGCCGCCGACATCCCGGATTGGAGTCTGACCCGGCTCCTGCGGAAAATGGAGGGCCCGGAATGGAACTGATCCAACAGTGCTATCACTATCTGTTCTGGGGCGCGCTGGTGTTTCTGGGTCTGGGCCTGCTGGCAGTGATGGTCTATATCATCCGGGCCCGGCTGACGTCGGACCGCATCATCGGCATCAACCTTACCGGCACGCTGGTGGCCATTATCATCGCCATCCTGGCCTATCTGCTGGGCGAGGACTACCTGGCGGACGTGGCCATCGTGTATGTGGTGCTGTCGTTTATCGCGGTAATGCTGCTGTGCCGCATTTACATCAACCTGTACCAGCGTAAGCGGCAGGACAAGGAGGAGGACGAATCGCATGACCGGTGAATGGATCCGCTTCGGCCTGACGGCTCTGTGCGTGCTGGCCGGGTGCTTTGCCCTGCTGACCGCCATGGTGGGCCTGTTTCGCTTTGACTTTACCCTGAACCGGCTCCATGCCGCCTCCATAGCCGACACCCTAGGCCTTTCCCTGCTGGTGCTGGCGGTGATGCTGGCGGTGGGCCTGCGCCCGGTGCTGTGGAAGCTGCTGCTGGTGGTGATCCTCCAGTGGTGCACCTCTCCCCTGTCCGGCCATATGCTGGCCCAGTTTGAGTACCGGGTGAACCAGAATCTGGAGCAGCACCTGGAGCTGCCCGACGGAGAACAGGAGGCCGGTCAATGAGTACGGTCTTCCGCATCCTCCTGCTGATCGGCCTGTTGGTCTGTGCCGTGGCCACCGCTCTGGTGAAAAAGCCCATGCGTGCTGTCATCATCTACATGGCCTATTCCATCATCATGTCCGTGGTGTGGCTGCTGCTGGAATCTCCGGATCTGGCCATCACCGAGGCCGCCGTGGGCGCAGGCATCACGGGCATTCTGTTTTTCCTGACCCTGCGGCGTATCAACCTCATTGACAAGGACGCGGAGCATGAGGCCCGCAGAGAGGAGGACCACCATGACGACACCCTCTGAGCCCTCCCTGGTGCAGCTCTGGCTCCACGGCGGCCTGGACCTGTCCGAGCAGCTGCAAAAGGAGCCTCCGGAGTGTCCGGCTGAAAACGTCTCCGCTCATCCGACCCCCCGCCGGGACCGGACGCTGGTGGAGCAGGGAGTCCACCGGTCCCTGCGGCTGTACAACGTGCTGGCTGGCCTTCTGTGCGTGGTGCTGTCGGCCCTCATGCTGCTGACGGCAGCGGACCTGCCCCCCTACGGCTCCGATACCGCCCCCACCGTCAACGAGGTAGCCCAGCGCTATGTGGAGCAGGGCACCCAGGAGACCGGCGCGGTAAACACCGTGGCCGGCATGATCCTGGACTACCGTGCCTTCGACACCCTGGGCGAATCCTTTGTGCTGTTCACCGCCATGTGCGCCGTGACCATCCTGCTCAACCGCTCCGGCAAAAGGCGCTGGCTTCTCCAGCCCGACGTGGTGGACTATGCCTCGGACCCCATCGTGGCCCCCATGAGCAAGTTTCTCATTCCGGTGATCCTGGTGTTCGGCATCTATATTCTTCTCAACGGCCACCTGTCCCCCGGCGGCGGCTTCTCCGGCGGTGCCATTCTGGCAGCGGGGCTGATGCTGTTTGCCATGGTGTGGGGCGATGCGGCGGCCTCCGCCGTGCTGCGGCCCCGGCGGCTCCAGACGGTGGTGCTGTGCTCCCTGGGCTTTTACTGCCTGGCCAAGAGCTACTCCTTCTATACCGGCGCCAATCACCTGCACTCTGTCATCTCCCCCGGCACCCCGGGCCGCATTCTGTCCGCCGGGCTGATTCTGCCCCTGAACGTGGCGGTGGGCTTCGTGGTGTGCTGCACCATGTACAGCCTTTATATGTACTTCAGAAGGGGGGAGCTATGATGCTGAAGGCCCTTGCTTCCAATTACGAGCTGGTGGTAGCCATTCTGCTGTTCGTCATCGGCTTCTGCATGCTGCTGTTTGACCGGAACCTGCTGAAAAAGGTCATCGGCCTGGACATTATGGATTCCGGCGTGTTCCTGCTGCTGGCAGACCGCGGCTATATCACCGGCCGCACCGTTCCCATCATCGTGGACGGCGTCACCTCTATGGAGCACTACGTCAACCCCATCCCCGCGGGCCTGGTGCTGACGGGCATCGTGGTGTCCGTCAGTGTGTCGGCTGTGATGCTGTCCCTGACCGTCCGCATTTACCAGACCTACCGCACCCTGGACATGGACAAGCTGTATATGATGATGTCCCATAAAAAGCGGCAGAAGGAGGACAGCGAGCAATGAGCTTTGTGCAGAATTTCCCCTTCTTCTCCATCATTCTGTCCCTGGTATGCGCCGTGGTGTCCTTTGCGGCCAACGCCCGCTGGGCCCGGCGGCTGAGCATTTTCCTGCTGTCTGCCAGCGTGGTGCTCCAGGGCTCCCTCCTGGTCTACTGCACCGTTCACCACGTTCGCTACTCCTATATGATGGGTCACTACCCCGCCCCTTGGGGCAACGAGCTGACGGCAGGGATCCTGGAGTCCTTCCTGGCCATGCTGTTTGCCGGGGTGATGCTCCTGTGCGTCCTGGGCGGCATGGGCCGCATCCTGCGGGATGTCCCCGCCGACAGGCAGAAGCTCTACTGGGTCATGGTGGACCTGGCCCATGTGGCGCTGATGGCCCTGTGCTACACCAACGACATTTTCACCGGCTATGTGTTCATCGAGGTGCTGACCATCGCCTCCTGTGCCCTGCTGTCGGTGCGCCGGGGCGGACGTGCCCTGATCGCCTCCGCCCGCTATATGATTTTCGCCCTGATGGGCTCCGGCCTGTTCCTGATCGGCGTTATCTTCACCTATTCCGTCACCGGCCACCTGCTGTTCCCCCAGCTGCACACCGCCATCGCGGACCTGTGGGCCTCCGGCGGGCACCGGTTCTCCGTGACCATGTCCCTGGGCCTGATGACGGCGGGCCTGGCCATCAAAAGCGGCCTGTTTCCCTTCCATCTGTGGATGCCCGATACCTATGGGCAGGCCACTCCCGCCTCCTCGGGCATTCTTTCCGGCGTGGTGTCCAAGGGGTATATCGTGTTTCTCATCAAGGTCATCTACCAGGTCATCGGCATCGACGTCTTTGCTGCCACCGGCATCCAGACGGTGCTGCTGCTGTTTGGCATCGGCGGCATGATCGCAGGCTCCGTCTCCGCCATCTTCGCCCGGCGGCTGACCACCATGATCGCCTTCTCCTCCGCCGCCCAGATCGGCTACATCTATATGGGCCTGGGCATGGGGACCCAGGCCGCCCTGGCGGCGGTGCTGTTCCAGATCGTGTCCCACGCCCTGACCAAGCCCATGCTGTTTCTGTCCGGTGCGGACCTGGTGGCCGCCTCCGGCGGACACCAGGACTTCAACAGCCTCCGGGCCGCCGCCCACCGGGACCCCGCCGCCGGCTGCGTATTCACCGTGGGCGCCCTGTCCATGGTAGGCATCCCCATTTTCGCCGGCTTCATCCCCAAGCTGTATTTTGCCGCTGCGGCGTTCCACATGGGCTGGCGCACCTGGGCGGTGCTGCTGGCGCTGGCTCTGTCCACCCTGCTGAACGTGCTGTATTTCCTATACACCACGCTGCTGCTCTGGGTGCCGGAGGCCGAAACGGAGCATACACGCCGCCTGCGCTGGGTCAGTGTGCCGGGCCTTGTATTCGTGGCCCTGAACATCGCTGTTGGTCTGCGGTCCTATGGGCTCATGGACCTGTTCCGCCAGGGCATGGACCTGTTCTGTCAGTGAGAAAGGGAGGAATCGAATATGCTGTATCTCATCCTCCTGCTGCCTCTGGCGCTGGCGGCCCTGAGCCTGATCCGGAACGACCGGGCCCGCACGGTGATCCTGGCCGCGGGCCAGGCCCTGCTGCTGGCGCTGCTGATCGGTGCCTGCACCCTGGGCGACATGGCCACACCGGTGTGGCACATGACCGCCGACCTGACGTTTTCCCTGCGGCTGGACGGCCTGGGCCGGTTCTTCTGCCTGCTGACCGCCGTGTGCTGGCTTCTGACCATCCCCTATGCCTCCGTCTACATGACCCACGAGGGGCACCATCCCCGTTTTTACGCATTTCTGATGCTGACGGAGGCGGCGGTGCTGGGCGCGGCCCTGGCGGCGGATCTGGTAACTCTGTACCTGTTTTATGAGCTCACCACCCTGCTGTCCTTCCCCCTGGTGCTGCACACCCAGCGTCCCAAGGCCCTGCTGGGCGCGGTAAAATACCTGTACTACTCCGTCTGCGGCGGCTTCATCGCCCTGTTCGGCGTGGTGCTGCTGGCCCAGCAGTCCTCCCTGACCTTCGTCCGTGGCGGCTATTTCCAGACGCTCTCTCCTACCCTGCTGGCTGCATCGTTTCTGATGCTGCTGGGCTTCGGGGCCAAGGCGGGCCTGTACCCCCTGCACAACTGGCTGCCCTCGGCCCATCCCGTGGCCCCGGCCCCGGCCCATGCCCTGCTCTCCGGCATCATCGCCAAGGTGGGGGCCATCGCTGCCATCCGGGTCATTTACTTCACCGTAGGCGCAGAGGCTCTGCGGGGCACCTGGGTCCAGACCGTGTGCATCGTTCTGACCCTGGTGACCATTTTCATGGGCTCGTTTATGGGCTGCACGGAAAACGGCCTGAAAAAGCGTCTGGCCTATTCCAGCATTTCCCAGATCTCCTATGTGCTGCTGGGCGTATTCCTCATGACTCCGGTGGGCCTGCTGGGAGGGCTTTTGCAGCTGCTGTTCCACGCCCTGGCCAAGATCGGCGTGTTCCAGTCCGCCGGCTCCATCATTTTCCTGACGGAAACGGAAACCATCGACGGCTTCCCGGGTCTGGGCCGCCGGATCCCCGTCACCATGGGCTGCTTTGCCGCCCTGGCTCTGTCCCTGGTGGGCATCCCCCCCTTCGGCGGCTTCTTCAGCAAATGGTATCTGGCGCTGGGCGCCCTGGACGGCATGTCCGCCCCCCTGTGCTATATCATTCCGGCGGTGCTGCTGATCTCGGCGCTTTTGACGGCGGCCTATCTGTTTCCGCCGCTGTGCCGCGCCTTCTTTCCGGGGCAGGATTTCCCGGCCCGGAGCCGGGTCCGGGAGCCGCTGCTGCTGGTGCTGTCTCTGGCACTGTTCGCCGCAGCCAGCCTGATCCTGGGCCTGCTGTCCGGCATCACTGTCCCCGTGATGGAGCACATCACCGGGTCCATTCTGTAAGGAGGTGCGCCATATGAACGGAATTCTTCTCCTTCTGCCGGTGTTCCTGCCGCTGGTGCTGGGCCTGCTGTCCTATTTCCTGCCCATCCGCAGCGAGAGCTGCCGCCGCCTGGTGTACGGTGTCCTGATCCTGGGCACCACGGCCCTGGCCTGGGCGGCCATCCTCCTGTGCGATGACGGCACGTTTACCCTGCTGCACTTTTCCCACCGGCTGACCATCGCCTTCCGCATGGACGGGGCCGCCCGTCTGTTTGCGGGGTTGTCTGCCACCCTGTGGCCCTTTACCATGCTCTATGGCTTTGACTACATGCGCCGCGAAAAGCACCTGCACATGTTCTGGGCATTTTTCACGGCATCCTTCGGCGTCACTCTGGGCATTGCCTTCTCCGCCAACATGATGACCATGTACCTGTTCTATGAGCTGCTGACTCTGGCCACCCTGCCCCTGGTGATGCAGCCCATGACCAAGGCCGCCAAAAAGGCCGGCGTCAAGTACCTGGTATACTCCATCTCCGGCGCGGCCCTGGCGTTTATCGGGCTGGTGTTCCTGGCCATCCACGATGCTTCGGACTTCTCCCTGGGCGGCCACCTGGCGGGCTATGACGGAGATCTGTCCATGCTGCTGGCGGTGTTCGCCCTGTCCTTTGTGGGCTTCGGGGTCAAGGCCGCCATCTGGCCGCTGCACGGCTGGCTTCCCTCGGCGGCGGTGGCCCCCACCCCCGTCACGGCCCTGCTCCACGCGGTGGCGGTGGTAAAGGCCGGTGCCTTCGCCTGCATCCGACTGATCTATTACAGCTTCGGCCCGGACATTCTGTCCGGTACCTGGGCCCAGCAGCTGGCGCTGCTGCTGCCCATCATCACCATTGTATACGGCTCCTGCATGTCCCTGAAGCAGCGGCACTTCAAGCTGCGGCTGGCTTACTCCACGGTGTCGAACCTGTCGTATATCCTGTTCGCCGCCGCCCTGATGACCACCCAGGCCCTGGCAGCGTCCTTCCTGCACCTGATCGTCCACTCGGTGGTGAAGATCATGGCCTTCTTCACGGCCGGTGCGGTGCTGCATTACGCCCACCGGGAGTATGTGCCCCAGCTGGAGGGCCTGGCCCGGTACATGCCGGTGACCTTCGCCTGCTTCACGGCGGCGGCCTGCGCCCTGACGGGGATCCCCCCCTTCAATGGCTTCGTCAGCAAGTGGTACATTGCCCGGGCGGCGGTGGATATCGGCGGCTGGCTGCCGCTGGTGGGCTTCGCAGCCCTGCTGGTGTCGGCCCTGCTGACGGCGGTCTACATGTTCCAGGTGGTGCTGAAGGCCTGGTTCCCCCGGACGGACGCCCCCGCCATCCCCGAGGGCTCCGCTCATGAGGCGGGCTGGATGATGACGGTGCCCACCGCCGTGCTGGCTGCGGCGTGTCTGGTCATGGGCCTGTTTCCCCAGTGGCTGCTGGATGTGATCGGAAAGGCGGTGGGCCTGTGATGCTGCTTCTTCTGATCCTGCTGCCCCTGATGGGGTCCGTTCCCCTGCTGCTCGTCCGCAGCGAAAGCGAGACGCGGCTGGGCCGCTGGTCCTGCGCCGTCACGGGGCTGACGCTTCTGGTGATGGTGCTGGCTGTATGCACCCGGTTTGGCGTTTCCCTGGATATCCCCCTGTGCGGCATCCACTTCACCCTGGACGGCTTCCGGGCCATCTATGGATTGGTGGTCAGCTTCATGTGGTTCGTGTCCGCCCTGCTGACGCCCCAGTATTTCCGGGGCCACCACCACCTGCGGCGCTACCACTTTTTCTTCCTGCTGTGTCTGAGCTTCACCATGGGCGTGTTCCTGTCGGCGGACCTGTATACCACCTTCCTGTTCTTCGAGCTCATGAGCCTCAGCTCCTACGCCTGGGTGGTGCAGGAGGAATCTCCTGACGCTCTGGACGCCGGCAAAACCTACCTGGCCATTGCGGTGCTGGGCGGCCTTGTGACCCTGATGGGCCTGTTCCTGCTGTACCGGCTGACGGGCACCCTGGTCATCGCCCAACTGCCTGACGCCTGCGCCATGGTAACGGACCGGGGGCAGCTGTGGGCGGCGGCCCTGTGCATCCTGTTCGGCTTTGCGGCCAAGGCGGGCGTGTTTCCCCTGCATATCTGGCTGCCCAAGGCCCACCCGGTGGCCCCGGCTCCGGCCAGTGCCCTGCTGTCCGGCGTCCTCACCAAGGCGGGCATCTTCGGCGCCCTGATCATCACGGCGGACATCCTCCCCGGTGAGCACCGGTGGGGTGTTCTGCTGCTGGTGCTGGGGGCGGTAACCATGGTGCTGGGCGCGGCTATCGCCGTATTCTCCAACAACCTCAAGTATATTCTGGCCTGCTCCTCCCTGTCCCAGATTGGCTTTATCCTGGTGGGAACGGCGGCCCTGTCCCTGCTGGGGCAGCACAATGCCCTGGCCGCCCACGGTACGGTGCTGTACATGATGAACCACTCCCTGGTAAAGCTGACCCTGTTCCTGCTGGCCGGTGTGGTGTACTGCAATACCCACGCCCTGGACCTGAACCAGATTCGCGGCTATGGCCGGGGAAAGCCCCTGCTGCACGGCCTGTTCCTGTGCGGTGCCTGTTCTCTGGCAGGTATTCCGGGCTTTCTGGGCTATATCAGCAAAACCCTGGTTCATGAGTCCCTGGTAGAGCTGGCCGCCGAAAGCGGCAGTCTGGGCGTTACGGCGGTGGAGTGGCTGTTTCTGTTCTCCGGCGGCCTGACGGCGGCGTATCTCACCAAGATCTATGTGGCCCTGTTCTGGCAGAAGCCCATCTCCCCCACCGGTAAGGCCTGGGGCACGCCTATGACCGTCACGGCGCTGGTGCTGGCGGCGCTGCCTCTGCCGGTGCTGGGGCTGCTGCCCCATGGACTGGCGGAGCCGGTGGCCGCTCTGGCCCTTCCCTTTGTGGGCGGGCATCCCTTTGGCCACGCCGTTCACTACCTGGCCTGGGAAAATCTCAAGGGCGTGGCCATTTCCCTGACCATCGGCATGGCCGTGTATTTCCTGTTCATCCGCCTGGTGCTCATGGACCGCAAGGGCGCGGAGGCCGTGTATCTGGAGCGCTGGCCCCGGTGGCTGAGCCTGGAGGAACGGGTTTATCGCCCGGTCATCCGGGGCCTGTACCGGGTGCTGAACGTGGTGATGCGGGCGGTATGCGACGCGCTGGACTTCCTGGTGCTGGTGGCTCGGCGGACCTTCCTGCGGGACTCCCGGCCCCGGCGCCGCAGATCTCCCCGCAGCGCCATGATCCACGCCATGACCCACGGCGGCCAGCGCACGGAACAGGAGGCCGCCGACCGGCTGGGCACCATCCTGGACACCCTCCGCCGGATGGAGGGCAGCCTGTCCTATGCCCTGCTGATGGCCTGCCTGGGATTGTGCATCGTCCTGGTGTGCATCCTGCTGTACGTCTTTTAAGACAAATTGATCCGGTTGCCGCGCATAGCGCGGCAACCGGATTTTTGCTTGTTATTCATACTATGCGTATTATTTCGCTATTTTTGTCCTGATACAAGGCGGGACAAGGCCGGGACAGAGGCCAAAAAAGGCGGGACACAGGCGGGATAAGCCGGGACAAACCGGGCGCGGCGAGGATGTGCCGCCTGCCCCACCGGAGGAAGCCGTCAACAGCGCACTCCCAGTGAAAACCGGGGGTCCTGCAACCGCAGG
>OLQD01000300.1_pt1 | contig 48044 bp, 40 predicted proteins | sample 1672841 | NCBI WGS metagenome assembly OLQD01 (sample SAMEA3136729, study PRJEB25190) | human gut metagenome | biome: human gut; feature: human-associated habitat; material: faeces | place: Austria | collected 2013 | reverse complement strand
CCTCACCCTCAGCGCCTTGCGCTTCATCCTTTCTGCAAAGTCAGGACAATCTTGCTAGCAAGATTGTGAGACTGTTGACTTTTGCAATAGTCTTCATAAAGTTTTTCCTATATTTGTAGATGTGTTACACATGGCTCTGGATGAGTTCGACGCTGAGGCGTGCAGCTCCGTAGGCTACATACCGTATTATCTTGTTGCAATGAGAGGAGATACCGTTTTATAGCGATGTGACAGGGCTATAAGACAACAATCATGTAGACTAATCAATCTAAATACAACTAGTTATGGTAAGACAGTTACTCTTTTTGGCCACCACGCTACTTATGAATAGTAGAATGATGATCGCATCACTTATTATGGTGATGTCATTTGGAGCAAACTTACTGGCTCAGGAGACACTGCCACTACATGCTGGCGTGGGGTCGGAGTGGTATTACGACATTGCCTCCTTGAGAGTTCCCTACGGATATGAGTATGGATACATCAAGGTGGCTATCGTCCAGGATACAATCGTAGATGAGATCCCCTGTCTTAAGACTGTCACGGAGTTTTATAACGAGCGGGGACATTTGTTCGATCGCAAGACAGGGTTGGTGCTTTATGAAGGCGCTAAGGCGTACGACCTGTGCGATGGTAAGAAGTATCTCAAGTATGACCTTGATGCTCAGGAGGGAGAGGAGGTACCCATCGGGTTTAACTATCTGCAGATGGATCCCCAAAGACATGGCATCTTAGGCGCTAAGGCTATCGTAGAGAAGCGTGAGCTAGTCGATATAGATGGTCATCAGCTGATACGACAGCTCTACAAGATAGATGTGCGCTATAAGACAGCTGAAGGGTCGGTCGTAGACACCCTGCGCAGGAGCTTCACGCAGCTTATAGGCTGTGAGGAGCGAGATAATCTGCAGGGAATCTTCCCTCTTTGGTATGATCCTACGGGAGATACGAAGCTCTTCGATAGTCCTAATGAGAAGTTTAGATGCTTCCATAGCCCATCATTTGAGTACAAGGCAAAGTATGGACATGATTGCGACTATGTATCTTATCCAGTGGCTATAGAGCTGGTGCAAAGGGCTACGCCAAGGCTTTGGATCGAAGGCGACAAGCTCATATGGAGCGAAGTGACACCTCAAGTGATCTCTGTCTACGATATGTCTGCCACCCTCATCCGCAGAGTGACGATAGCAGACGGAGTCTCGTCTGCTGAAGTAGACTTTCTCACAAATGGAGAGAGCTACCTCTTCGTCGTAGAGGACTCCCTGGGCCAGAGATACGCGCAGATATTGCTCTTTTGATAAATACTTCCTATGCGCCTGTAGGTAGCTACACATAGACACTAGGCGTAAGATAAGTAGTGTTGCGCTCTTTTATTTGCAGTTAAGCTTAGCGAGTAATAGCCATGTACGCGGCATGGTGTCGAGGTAGGTCGTTTGTTTTTGCAGGGAGAAATTAGTACCTTTGCTCCAAATGTACAGCTACCCATAGCTACAACAACATACTAGATGAGTTATAAACCTAGATCTATCAGACTGCTCCTAAGCACCTTCCTGCTCGCATTGCTCCTGAGTCAATGTGCAGCCAAGAGTCCCAGCGGTATGACTTCTAAGCGCCCTATACTAAAGCGCCCCCCCATACATCGTGTAGTGGGAGATACAAAAGCGCAAACGGCACACGAAGAGCTGGTCGCTGATCTGATCGATACGGGCAAGGAGCTACTAGGCAAGCCGTACGGATATAGAGGTAATCTGCCCTGGCGTATGGACTGCTCGGGCTTCGTATCATACGTTTATTCACGATATGGTATCACTGTGCCACGTGGATCCGCTACGCAAGCAAACTATGTCAAGCAAATCAAGAGAGAGGAGATTTTACCGGGAGATCTACTCTTCTTCAAGGGGCGTAATCGCAACAGCGCGCGTGTGGGGCATGTGGCGATGGTCATTGACGTCGTCGACGGTGATCCGGTCATGATGCATAGTACCAATAGTCGTGGTATCATCATCGAGCGGCTCAGCCGCAGTGCCTACTTCTCCAGTCGCTATCTGAGCGCTGGGCGTGTGCCTGAGATGAATGACTTGATCGAGGAGGGCTCTGTGATGGTACCTGAGCCAAAGCTCTCACCTATCGCTCCTAACCACAAGCTTGATCCCGTAGATATAGACCGAGAGAACCTCCTACCAGAGATATCTGTAGGTGGTCCTATACAGTGGCGCAGATAGGCTCTCTGTGAGACTGAGCGATGCGGTCTCGCGCTCATTGACATCTATCGCAATATGAATCAATACCTAATCGTCGGGCTCGGTAATCCTACGGAGGAGTATCGTGGCACGAGACACAACATAGGCTTTCGTATGGTGAGCCATCTTGCGGACAAGCAGGGATGGACATGGTCTACGGCTCGCCACGGGGAGATAGCCTCAGGACGCATTAAGAATGTCCAGCTGATGCTCCTCAAACCATCTACCTATATGAACCTGAGCGGCACAGCCGTGCGCTACTGGATGCGGGAATTGAAGGTGCCGATAGAAAACATCCTCATCTGTCTCGATGACTTGGCACTCCCCTTCGGCACGCTTCGTATGAAGCCGGGCGGTAGTGCAGGCGGGCACAATGGTTTGAAGCATATCACCGAGCTACTCGGCACGGATCGCTATCCACGACTACGCTTTGGCATAGGACATGACTATCCGAGGGGTAAGCAGATAGAGTATGTGCTGGCGCAGTTTCCCGAGGGGGAGCTGGCTGACATGCCTCGCCTTCTAGAGCGTACCGATGAGATGATCGAGAGCTTCTGCCTGATAGGTGTGGAGCGGACGATGAATAGCTTTAACTAGTCAAGCCATGAGCAGACCTGTACGGATCGATAGCTTCCTCTGGGCGGTGCGTATCTTCAAGACGCGCTCCATAGCGCAGGATGCTTGCCGCAAGGGTAGGGTAGCGATCAATGATGTGACTGCCAAACCGGCTAAGATGGTCATGGCGGGCGACATCATATCGGTGCGCAAGCCTCCGGTGACGCTATCCTTTAAGGTGCTGCAGACCACGGCCAATCGTATGGGTGCTAAGCTCGTCCCTGAGTATATCCTCAATGTGACGCCTCCTGAGCAGTACGAGCTGCTAGAGATGAAGCGTATGTCGGGCTATGTGGATCGTGCACAGGGCCTTGGCAGACCGACCAAGCGTGAGCGACGGGACCTAGAGCAATTCCTCCAGGCACCAGTCGTGGAGGCACCTCTAGAGGAGTGGGATGATGAGCCTCTCGACTATGATGAGCCACTCGACTACGATGAGGAGCCAGACAGTCCCTCGTCAGATCTCCTCGACTGGGACAACTGGTAAGCAGCTGCTGACGAAATGCAGTACACGCCTCGCATACTGATCATTCATAGAGCACTGGCTCCCTATCGGATAGACCTCTTCTCTCACTTGGCGAAGCGGTACGATGTGGAGCTATACTTAGAGTATGGTCAGCCGCTAGAGCAAGACTTTAACTTAGCACAGCAGGGGGAGCGCATACAGTTTGACTATAAGCTATTAGCCCCTGGGGGGCGTCTCTTGCCTAATCTGCGTCCCGAGATTCTGCGTATCTTGCGCAAGCCGTATGACCTGATCCTCTGTAGTGAGTTCAATCTCCTGACAGGGATGCTCTACCTACTGCGTGGACGCTCCGCACGTCCCCTACCACGGCTGGTCTCTATCTGCGATGACAATATGGTCATGGCCGAGGCTACTATCACTGACTCTTCCTACTGGTCTAAGCGCTGGCTGCTAGATCGCATCGATGGGGTGATCCTATGCAACGAGCAGGTGAAGGATCGCTATCGAGATCTATACCGTGGAGAACTATCGAAGTGGCACTACCTACCGATCGTACAAGATGAGCAATACTTGCAGCGACAGGTCGCACTAGCAGAGACGCAGACCACAGTGCTACGCTCCCGCTATGCTATCCCTGACGGGCGGGCGATAATCCTCTACGTGGGGCGGCTTGATAAGGTAAAGAACTTGCCGCGCCTCCTAGACGCTTTCAAATTACTCCTAGACGAAGGGCTAGACCTCCAGCTGCTGATGGTGGGCGATGGACCGATGGATGCGGAGCTACGTCAGCAAGCTACGATGCTCAAGCTAGAGGAGCGTGTCACATTTGCCGACAAGCAACAGGGGAGTGACCTCTATGCGCACTACGGCCTTGGGGATGCGCTGATACTGCCCAGTACAAACGAACTCTTTGGAGCTACGGTTGCCGAGGCACTCGCGCTGGGCATGCCCGTAGCGGTGAGCGAGGTAGCGGGCTCCTGCACACTCGTTCGCTCTGATGAGGAGGGCTGCCGACTGAATCCGCTAGATACGGAGGATATAGCACGAGCCTTGCGGCATCTCTATGACTTGATAGGGGAGCGCTGTGGTGGGATCACCAGACAGTCGCTACTGCCCTACACTTTCAACCAATATATGTCGCAGCTAGATGGCTATCTAGATAGTTTGATCGCTGAGCGCTATAAGTAAATGATACAACGCTATAAAAGTTCGCTCCCAGCACCACTGGCACTCCTTGTCTCGATAGTCGTGTGTCAACTATGTACCGCTATACAGTGGTACCTAGGTGATTTTATAAGCTTCGAAGTAAACAAGACGATGGCTCTAGTCCCTCTAGTGGCAAACGATCTAGCACTCGTAGCTACCCTAGTACTATCAGACCGCATAGCCATACAGCTTCTCCTCATCACGCCTCGTCAGCGGTCGCTCTTACTGCTCCTGCAGGCATTGCTCTTGGTGCCACTCACTACATTCTTTACGCTCAGCTGGTCCGTCTGGGCACTCCCCGCGCTGCTCATCTCGCTATACCTGCAGATGCTCTGCTACAATCGTCCTGACCGGCGTCAGGTGCTCACCCTTGCAGGACTCATGATGGGCATTGCCGTACTACTCTACCCCCCGTTGCTTCTGATCGTACCGCTGAGCTTGTCGCTCCTCGCCTTGATGAAGGTACGTCAGCTGCGCGCCTACCTCGCCTATCTCTGTGGCTTCATAGCGATACTCTGGCTCGTACTGCCTACGCTCTACCTCTGGCAAGGTGCTACGCCACTGCTAGACCTCTACGCACAGCTACAGATCAGCGTAGATACGCTTCTAAGCCCCGCTACGCCCTTCGAGTGGATAGGATGGGGCATTATAGCCCTAACGCTCGTTATGGCGCGTATCGGCCTAGAAAGCATTCGTGGAGGCTCTCACGTCGTCACCTGGTACCGACAGAGAGCACTACTCCTGATGGCTACCGTCGTCCTCCTGCTGGCACTGGTACAGGCAGAGACGATGCGCTCTACGCTCCTTCTTGCTGTACCGCTGGTCATCATACCGATCACCCCCTGGGCGAATCAGCTCTCACGCCATACGTGGCGCTACCTACTGCCGCTCTTTGTCCTCCTCGTCCTCACGCTGCAGCTGCTCCTCGCCGGCCTCGTCGTCCTCTAGTTCAAACCAAGTTTGTCGTGCCCCACTTAGCGGAGGAGCGAAGCTGGCATCATAAGCATCGCTCCTATCGTCCTGTCTTAGTAGTAGATACGAGTTCCAAAAATAGTTCCCCTCTTGGAACTTTTCAGTTCCAAGGGAGGAACTATTTAGTTCCAGGGGAGGAACTTTTCAGTTCCAAGGGAGGAACTTTTCAGTTCCAGGGGAGGAACTTTTCGGTTCCAAGGGTGGAGCCGTTTATCAGATGGTACGGATTCTTATTCACTCTAGGAGATATAAGCGCATACGAAAGTAGGTCAGAAAACTTTCGTTTCCCGACCTACTCGTTTTTGTTATCTAACTTCTATCTAACCGTCAAAGCGTTGCGCTCATTGCGCCTTGCTCGTGCGTAGCTCTTTCCAGAGATCTATGACGAGTAGGACGGCGACGACGCAGACAAATGGTAGTATAGCTGCCTGTCCCCACGAGAAGTGGGGTAGGAGATCCGAGCAGAGGTGCCCTACATTGAGCAGCAGGGTGAGACAAGCGAGTACGAAACTGACGATAGTGCTCCAGCGTCGCTTGCCGTAGCAGCTACAGAGCAGTCCGACGAGTGGTACTAGGTAAAGCATCCACCCCGTAAAGGCGGTCATGGCAGGAAGCATCTCTGTGGTCATCTCCTCCGTTGCTATGCTGAGACCAGCAAAGAGTGGCATCAGCTCACAGAGCGTGTGGAAGATGTATCCCATCGGGATGAAAGCCCATAGGAGGGCGGTACGAGTCTGTCTATTCATAGGTCGTTTAGAGCTTTATGATTTTATAGATGCCAGCAGGTGTAGTCACTACGGGCTTGCTACTACCCTGCCCTGTAGCTGGGTCGTAGCTGTAGAAGCCCAGACCGTCTTTAGCGTGTATGCCGAAGTAGATCTTGCCGTTGTAGGCGATGGAGGCAAGAGCACTCCAGCCACTAGATCCAGGCAGTGGGAGTATCTTGCCCTTGCCACTCTTGAGGTCTAGCTCGTAGGGGACGAAGTCTTTGTTTTTGGTAAAGGTCTTGTCGTTGGGATCGACAACGAGCGAAGGCTTCTCCAGGAAGAAGTAGACCTTGCCCTGATAGTAAGTCATCTTCATACCGTAAGAGGTGGGCTCTGCGCCATCAGCTTTGGTCACGGAGACGTAGTACTCCTTGTCAAAGTCGGTCTCGCCCTTTTTGATCCGTAAGATACCCTCAGGCTTGCCAAACATGGCACTGCGAGGTCCTGAATAGAAGTATATGTTACCTGCTTCGTCGAGAATGGCACTGGTGTGTCCGACCATACCAAGGCTCTGTACGCGAGCGTCCTTGATGACCTTCTCGACCTTGTCCGTGGCAACGTCTATGACGGCGACTGTGGCAGGCTCATCGTATAGCTCCATCATAGACTTTGTCTGATTGAGACAGAGGAAGAGCTTGCCATCTCGCACGATACCAGTCCCAGCGTCGGGATCTTTGTCAGGAGCCTCAGCCTTGGGATCTGTAGCAGCATAGGGAGAGAGGTCTATCTCGCCCGTCTCTTGCATGGTGGAGGGGTTAAAGATGATGAGCTGACCACGGCTAGCGCAGGTCACGCCGTAAGCCTTCGTATCGCTGGCGAAGATGACCTCGATGACGTTGGGAGAGCCCTTGAAGGAGAGTGTGGCGACCTCCTTGAGCTTGCCCTCGCTCATCTGATACTTGCGCAGCGTCTGCTCGCCACCGTAGCCGAACATACTACCCGACATGGCGTAGATGTAGTCGCCGTACTTCTCTAGGAAGAGGTGCCCCACGGGGAGGGTCTGCGAATTGTCAAATGAGGTCTGCACGCCCTCTGCGAGGTCTGCTAGGGGGGTGATCTGGAAGGCATTCTCCACCTGAGAGGCGTAGATAAACTTGGCTTCCTGCGTCTGCGGAGTGTTTTCCTCCTTTTGGCAAGAGCTGAGTGTGACTAGCCCTAAGAGGGCTGTCAGGATTAGTAAGCTAAGATGCTTCATCGTTCTATTATTTATTAGGTTTATAATCATCTTGAGTAGTTAGAATGTGACCTGGAGCTTGGCACGTAGTGAGCGTGTCGGTAGTGGGCACTGATACTCCGCCCACTGCTTGGTGTCAAAGAGGTTGTTGACCTCTAGAGCTAGGTGGTAATGCTGAAAGAGCGTGTACTGCACTCCCACGTTGAAGTTCCATCGGCGAGGTACCTGTAGTCGGCTCACCTTGCTCGCCTCCCACCCATAGCTAAAGGGTGCTGTGTACTCGCACGCTATAAAGCCCTCGGCATGATCATCAGAGAGCAGTAGCTGGTCGCCCTGTAGACGGATCTCCGCATTGCCAAAGAGGTAAGGCATGTTGGGTACACGATAGTTGTAGTGGAAGTTCTGACCGCCCCCGATCGCTGTCCTCATCTTGTCACGTGCATCTTGATAGGTGATGTTGGAGCGAATGGTCAGCCAGGGGAAGAGATTGGCATAGAGCTCCGCCTCTACGCCTGCTATGCGCACCTGACCGAAGTTTGTGTACTTCATGATAAGGCTCTCCATGACTAGCTTGATCATATCTCTCACATTCATATAGTATCCGTTGAGATCGATGCGACAGTTGGGATAGTCGTCAGGGTTGCAGAGCCAGTTGACGCCTAGGTTGAAGTTAAGGCTCCGCTCGGGTGCTAGCTTAGGCGAGGGGTAGATGAGTACACCGTCACCGATGATCTCCTCGGCACGAGGGGTGCGCATGGTGTATTGCGTAGAGCCTTTGAGCGTGAGATTGGGGAGAGCCTTGACAGAGATAGCCTCGCTACCGCCCCATACGGAGCGTGAGCTGGTGAGTGGAGCGTGATCCTGCTCGTAGATGGTGAAGCCTAAGGGAGATACTGAGGAGTAGAAGTAGACATGCTTGGCGCCCAGTTCATTGGTAATGCGCTCGTCCCATAGCTTCCACTCGTGTGTCAAACCTGATATGAGAGAGTGTATATACCCAGGGTAGCCACTCACAGCGAGCTTGGTATACTTGCTAGCTAGCTCATCGTGGGGATCACGTCGGGCGAAGCGGTAGGAGATATTGCCTAGGAGACGATGAGCGGGCGACAGCTGGTAGCGCAGGTTTAGCTGCTCCTGTATGTTGATGAGCTGGTCATGTGAGTCATTGGGTGTGCTACCTATCTCGCCTTGACCGGAGCCACTAGGGAAGATGCGCCCAGCGAAGTCGTAGCAGTAGTGCGAGGTGTCCACGTGGTTCAGCAATTGGTACGCGACGATACTTGTCGAGCTTAGATAGAGCTTGCCGTCTAGTATGCTCTTTGCGACTGATAGCGCACCCTGTAGGCTCGTCGTGTGGGTGTGGGCATGCTGGATGTTGTTTTGCAGATTGAGGACACCTCCCTGTATCTCCTGATAGGTGCGATCAGCACCTAGCGAGAGCGACAGATGGTCTATCCACGGCTTGTGCAGGGACAGGGACAGAGAGCCTCCATAGCTCGCATAGGTGTCATGATCTCGCCGTACCACCAGTCCTTGCTCAAAGGGGGAGTCAAAGGTATAGTCATTGTCTGTGTAAAGCCCTTGAAGAGCTAGGGAGAGGTTCAATCCGAGAGCGGGCAAGTACTTATTGGCGCGCAAGCTCCCCTTGTGCGTATGGAAGGAGCCCACCTCATAGGATGCGCTTAGATGGTCTTGCTGCTCCTCGTGACGCAAGATTATATTGATTGCTCCACCTAGTCCCTCGCCACCTAGCCACGAGGGGATAATCCCCTTGTACACCTCTACATGATCTATTTGGTCAACAGCAAAGGCATCGAGACTAGTTTGATCAGAGCTCCCGATAGGTACCCCATTGACAAAGATAGCAATGCGCTTGCCGTCTAGCCCCTGTATGATCATACGGGAAGTGCTCCCGATGCCACCCGTGCTGGTCACCTTGACACCCATAGAGCGGTTGAGGACCTCATTGAGCGAAGAGACCGTGCCGTGCAGCTCTCGTGTGTCGATGACGGTGATGGACGAGGGGATCTCACGCAGTCGCTGTGCCTGCCCCTTACCGTGAACGAAAACTGTGTTTAGCTCCGCCGTAGCACTTGAGAGGAGGATACGCTGAGGCGCTTGGCTCGCCCGCTTGCTACTATAGCGGAGGGTGTAGTCTTTGTAACCTACATAGCTTACCTTGATATGATACTCCCCTTTGGTTGGTAGAGACAAGGTGAAGGCACCGTCAGCATCTGTAGCTACGCCTTGATGTAGCTCCTCAACCCACAGTGAGGCACCGATGAGTGGCTCCTGCGACGTAGCGTCTAGCACCACACCGCTGTAGGTGCGTCGCCCAGGATTGCTCTGAGCGACGAGCGTGCAGAAGATTGATGATAGTGCGACTAGGATATATATAGTGCGACCTAGCCAAACGCGACGATGCGGATAGGTACTCATGCGTGTCGTAAACAAGACTTTATGTACACGCAAAAGTACTAGCTATTCTCCTCGTTCCCAATACCTAAAAGTAGGTAATTGCTGCGGTCTGTCCGTTCTTACAAAGGGTCGCTCGTGAGATTTGCGGAGTCTAGGATCCGCTGAAATGTTTGCAGGCTACAGACTAATGTCGGGAGCTCTAGAGTGCCGAGCTCAACATGAGTCTGTAGCCTGCGATAGTATCTTTGCCTGGTCTATGAACGAGACCTTTTTTCGATAGCGAGTTGCGAGCAGAGATGCGTCAGAACTCGCTGGTGAAGTGGAAGCGGATGTGCGGGAAGTCTTGCTGAGCCATCTGCAGGATGTAGCTACTCTCCGCTAGGTAAACGTCTCGACCTGCATTGTCTAGAGCCATATACTGAGCTTTGCGACGCTTGAAGTTGGCTAGCTCCTCGGCATCGTCGCTCTCGATCCAGCATGCTTTGTAGAGGTGCAGCGGCTCCCAGCGACACTCGGCGCCATACTCGTGGAGCAGTCGATACTGGATCACCTCAAACTGAAGTTGACCGACGGTACCGATGATGCGTCTGCCGTTGAACTGATTGACAAAGAGCTGCGCTACGCCTTCGCCCATCAGTTGGTCGGTACCCTTGATGAGTTGCTTCTGCTTCATTGGATCCGCATTTTCGATATACTTAAAGTACTCAGGACTAAAGCTGGGCAGCCCCTTGAAGTGGAGCATTTCGCCTGAAGTGAGGGTGTCGCCGATGCGAAATAGACCCGTGTCGGGGAGTCCTACGATGTCGCCGGCATAAGCGTCATCGATGACCTCTTTCTTATTGGCCATAAAGGCGGTAGGGGAGGAGAAGCGCACCTGCTTGTCGAGGCGTGTGTGACGGTAGTAAGCGTTGCGCTCGAAGCGCCCTGAGCAAACCTTGACAAAGGCAATACAGCTGCGGTGGTTGGGATCCATATTAGCGTGGATCTTGAAGACGAAGCCGGTGAAGTTCTCTTCGTAAGGACTTACCTCTCTCTCCTCGGCCTGTACGGGCTGGGGTGAGGGTGCGATACGTACGAAGGTGTCTAGTAGCTCGCGCACGCCAAAAGTATTGAGCGCGGAGCCGAAGAAGACGGGTGCCTGCTCGCCGGCAAGATAAGCGTCGTGATCGAATGTGGGGTAGACGCCCTCGACCATCTCGACCTCCTCAGCGAGCCGCTCGGCAGCTGCGGAGCCGATATGCTGTACGAGGTCTGGCGAGTCGAGGCTCTCGATATGGTGGATGTCCTCGACGACATGCTGTTTATTGGGCGTAAAGAGGTTGAGCTCGTGGTCGAAGATGTTGTACACGCCCTTGAAGCGGTCGCCCATGCCTATGGGCCAAACCATCGGTGTGGTCACGACGCCGAGCTCCCGTTCTACCTCGTCAAGCAGGTCAAAGGGGTCTAGTCCCTCGCGGTCGAGCTTGTTGATGAAGACGATGACGGGCGTGTGGCGCATACGACATACCTCCATGAGGCGACGCGTCTGCTGCTCGACACCCTTGGCATGGTCGATGACGATGATGACGCTATCCACAGCGGTGAGCGTGCGGTAGGTATCTTCGGCGAAGTCTTGGTGACCTGGAGTATCGAGGATGTTGACTTTGTAGTCCTTATAGTTGAAGCCCATGACACTGGTTGCCACGGAGATACCACGCTGACGCTCTATCTCCATAAAGTCACTGGTGGCGCTCTTCTTGATCTTGTTGCTCTTGACGGCTCCAGCTACGTGGATGGCACCTCCGTAGAGGAGGAGCTTCTCAGTGAGGGTTGTTTTACCCGCATCTGGGTGCGCTATGACGGCAAAAGTGCGACGACTGCTTATTTCTTTTTCTAAAGGGGTGGACATCGTAAGATGATTAGCTATTGTACTTGTAAACGAGCTGACGAATGACCTCGACAACCTCTAAGGTGCGGGCACCTGTCAGCGTGCTATCGTTGGGCAGGTAGAGCAGATCGGGTGCCATGCTCTGCGCTACGCCACTGACTACACTGCTGTAGGCGTGGAGTGCGGGCAGCTCGCTGAGACTCTCTAGTGGCGGTAGGAGCGGGACGAATTGCTCCTCCTGCAGCGCCCGCCCGAGCTCGTGACGAGAGAAGTGCAGCATCGTGGGCTCGATATGTATCGGCTGACTACTATAATTAGGTCGATAGCTGTGCGGTGCGTCATCTGGCCAGCTTAGATAGCGAAGGCCGAAGGCTTGCGTGAGGTACTTGCGGTAGAGCTTAGCCATGAGACGCTTTTTCTCTATGACCTCTTTTAGTTGCGCTAGCTGAGGCAGTAAGACTGCCGCCTGCAGAGGGGCTAGCGGATAGGGGCGTAACCAAGCTTCGATCGAGAGCTTCTCCTGAGCACTCCAACTGTGATAAGGTGCATCGATGGAGAGACTGCGGTTTTCGGACCAACTAAGTGCGCCGGCCATGCCAGCCTGTATGATCTCGCCCGTGGAGAAGGAGAAGAAAGAGAGCTGCCCCCAGGTACCACATGCTCGCTCATCGATAGAACTCCCAAGCGCCTGCGAGCAGTCCTCGATGATGGTCATATTGTACCGTTGCGCCACTTCGCAGAGGAGCTCCATATTGGCGGGGATGCCGTGAGCATGCGCCACGATGATGGCACGGGGTAGGGGAGTGCCCGCATTGGTCATACGCTCGAGATGCTTGCCGAGGAGGAGCGGATCCATCGCCATGTTGAAGGAGGTGACCTCCACAAAGATCGGACGCAACCGCATCGCGAGCAAACAGTCGACGTACTCCTTGCGCCAGTAAGCTGGCACGAAAAGAGACTCGCCCTCTCGCAACTGCAACATGCGCAGCGCAGCGGTAAGTGCTACTTGTGGCGAAGAGGTCAGATGGATCGTTCGCTCGACACCCAACAAACGGCGGAATGCTTGCTCAAATCCCGTACAAAGTCCCGAGTCGGTCAGAAAATCGTCAGGAATTTGTGCTTTAATGGCCTCTTGTGATGGGTAAACGCCTTGATAGTTAAGTTGTTCTGTCGATATTGGAGGCATCTTCTGTAGTTTCTCGTTTTGGCTAGTTTCGGGCCGTCTGGCTCTTTTGGTGCTCTCTTTAGCTTTGCGGTGAGCAGATTTGGCAAAAAGCTATGCCCCTCTCCACTTTCATCGGTGTGGCGGGGCATAGCTTTTTAATTTGTCTCTTATCCCTCGATCGCCTTGAGGAGGTTCTTGCCAAGACTGCTAGCACCTAGACGGAAGAGCTCAGGGGTGAGCCACTCCTCGCCAAGGATCTCCTTGACGATGCAGTAGTACTTGACCACGTCCTCTGGCGTGCGGACACCACCGCTCGCCTTGAAGCCACGACGCTCACCGTGCTGCTCGTAATACTTGCGTAGCGTCTGACACATAACGTAAGCGGCCTCCAGTGAAGCGCCTGGATACTCCTTGCCTGTGGAGGTCTTGATGAAGTCTGCGCCTGAGTAGAGCGACAGGATCGATGCGATCTGTATCTGACGTGGATCAGCGAGCAGACCTGACTCGATGATCACCTTGAGGTGCGCTCCACGCGCTGCGTCCTTGAGCTCCTCGATCTCGGTGCAGACGCCGTCGTAGTCTTCTGATAAGAAGCGGTTTAGGTTGAGGACAACGTCTACTTCGTTGGCACCCTCGGCGACAGCCATAGAGACCTCAGCGACTTTGATCTCTGGGAAGGTCTGGCTAGCGGGAAAGCCTGCAGCTACCGAAGCGATGCGTACATCGGGACAGGTGAGCGTCGCCTTGACCGTAGGCACCAGAGCGGGATAAACGCAGATGGCGGCTACGTTGGGTATGTCGGGATGGTTGGTCTCGAAGTCGTTAACGCCAGCGACCATCTTGGTGACGCTCTCGTCTGTATCACCTCCCATCAGCGTGGTTAGGTCTATACAGCTGTAGAGTAGCTTGAGGACCTCTGGTGTGTAGCACTCCTTATAGTGCTTGTCGATGATTGCTTGTACCTTGGCGGTTACATCGCCCTCGATAGGTTCGTAGAGCGAGATTGCTTTATGGTATTTGTCTATCTGATGCATCAGTATCTATTGTTTGAAGGTTTATTATTCTGTTGTATCTAAGGGGTGAGTAGTAAGCTTGCTATTGTTTAGATGTCTGGTTGCGTCGCGTTTTGTCTTCTTCTGGAGGTTCTTCTCAAGTGCCTCCTGTAGATTGACTCCGCACTGGTTGGCAATGCAGGTGAGTACCCAGAGCAGGTCTGCCAGCTCGTCCGCAAGGTCGAGATGATCGGACGCTTTGGCACTCTGCTCGCCGTAGAGCCGTGCCATAACACGTGCCACCTCGCCCGTCTCCTCCGTGAGGATCGCCATATTGGTCAGCGGATCGAAGTAGCGCACACCATAGGTGCGTATCCACTCGTCGACCAGCTGCTGCAGTTCGTCTAGCGTCGTCCCTTTTGCGTTGTCAGTAGTGTCCATTAGAGCGTGTCGGTGTCTAGGATGATGGTCACAGGTCCGTCATTATGTATCTCTACCTGCATATCGGCTCCAAATTTACCGGTTTTAATTGAATCTGAGCCCATGATGAGACGCATTTTAGCGACAAACTGCTCGTAGAGCGGCTCCGAGACCTCACCTTTGGCGGCCTCGATGTAGCTCGGACGGTTGCCTTTGCGGCAGTTTGCCATGAGCGTAAACTGGCTCACGACAAGCGCTTCGCCACCAATGTCCAGCAGTGAACGGTTCATCACGCCCTCCTCGTCATCGAAGATGCGTAGCTTGCACACCTTCTGGCAGAGCTTCTCGATCTGCTCGGAACCATCTTCGTAGCCGACGCCGAGGAGTAGGACGATGCCTTGCTGGATGCTTCCGACGCAGTTGCCGTTGATCGACACAGAGGCGTGGGTGACTCGCTGTAAAAGTGCTTTCATACTGTTTCTTCTCTAGGTTGTTTCTGTAGATTCGTCGGGGTGTAGGTGATTGTACAGCTTGTTGCCCTTGCTCGTGCCGAGGGTTGCGATCAGTTCGGTACGACTAGCCTTGACGACTCTTTGGGGCGTCTTGAAGGCTTGTAGCAAAGTCTCCTTACTACGTGCTCCAATGCCCGGAATCTCGTCGAGGATGCTCTTTGTCTGCTGCTTCGAGCGACTATCTCTGTGGAATGTGATACCAAAGCGGTGCGCCTCGTCACGTATATGACAGACCACCTTGAGCGTTTCCGACCGACGATCCAAGACCAAAGGCTCTGACTCACCAGGGCGGTATAGCTCTTCGAAACGCTCCGCAAGACCGAAGACGCATACTTTGTTGTAGATGCCTAGCTCCTTGAGCGTCTCGCAGGCGACATGCAGTTGCCCCTTGCCACCATCTATGATGATCAGGTCTGGGAGCGACTGCCCCTCGTCCAGCACACGGCGATAACGTCGGTAGATGATCTCACGCATCGTCCGATAGTCGTCAGCCCCGACGACTGTTTTCACATGAAACTTTCTGTACTCGCTCTTCGCCGGCTTACCATTCTTAAAGACCACGCAGGCGGCCACGGGATTGGTGCCTTGTATATTTGAGTTGTCAAAGCACTCCATGTGGCGGGGTAGGCGATCGATGCCTAGATCCTTCTTCATCGTAGTGAGGAGACGTGTGGCTCGTTGCTCGGGGTTGAGCTTCTCCTGACGCTTGTAGCAGTCCCAGCGGTAGCGTGAGACATTGCGTTGAGCTAGCTCGAGGATTTGCTTCTTCTCGCCTCGCTGTGGTACGGTGATCCGATAGCTGTCGCTCTCCCACTCGCCAGGCTCCGCTAGGATTACCTCACGAGCTGTGCTGCCGAAGCGCTGCCTTAGTTCCTCTATCAGGTAAGTGAGTAGGTCGCTTTGCGTGGAGTCGACCGTTTTCTTGAAGGTTAAGTTGTGCGCTAAGACGACCGCCCCGTGGCGCACCTGCATCATACAGACGAAACCATTGACATCGTCCTCATCGTATGCAAAGACATCTGCCTCGCGAATGTTTGGCGCGACGACATGCTTGCCCGAATAGCGACGCAGCGTCTCAATGTTCTGACGATGCTGTTCGGCTCGCTCGAACTCTAGTCGCTCGCTCATACGATTCATCTCCTCCACTTCCTCCTCTATGAGGATGTTTATCTCTCCCTTGAGGATGCGTCGGGCTAGCTGCACCGCATGGGCGTACTCCTCGGCCGAGACCAACCCTCGGCAAGGGCCACCGCACTTCTTGATGTGGTATTGCAGACAAAGGTCTATTCGTCGCTCTCGTACCACCTCGGGGGTCAAAGCGTAGCGACATGAGCGTAGCTGGAGGACCCGATGAATTAGCTCAATGACGGTGTGCGCCATCGCCACGTTGGGGTAGGGCCCGAAGTAGTCCCCCTTGCCCACCTCTTTTCTTGTGGTAAAGATACGGGGAAACGGCTCGTCCGTGATGACAATACGAGGGTAGGACTTGTCGTCCTTGAGTAGTATGTTGTACTTCGGCAGGTGGGTTTTGATCAAGTTGTTCTCCAAGACCAAAGCTTCCGCTTCGGTATTGACCACGAAGTACTCTAGTTGGCGAATTTCGCTAACCAATCTCGTCGTCTTTGGGTTTTTGGGCGAATTGTTGAAGTAAGAGGAGACGCGGTTGCGCAGATTCTTCGCTTTGCCCACGTAGATGATCGTCCCGTTCTTGTTGCGGTACTGATAGCATCCTGGCTCTTGCGGGATGGTTGGGAGGATAGCTTTGATTTCGTCTCGGTTCATTTTGATTGTTTCACGTGAAACGGTGGGCTATCGTCCCAATAAAACTAGGAGTATGTTGATGTCGCTCGGGGAGATGCCTGGGATGCGGGCGGCCTGAGCGATGGTGGCGGGGCGGATGCGAGAGAGCTTCTCGCGAGCCTCTATGGGGAGTGCGGTGATCTGCTGGTAGTCGAGCTTGTCGCCTAGCGTCAGCGACTCGAGGCGGTGAAGCTTCTGCGCGGCTTGCTCCTCCCGCTCGATGTAGCCTCGATACTTGATGGCGGTCTCAGTGCGTGTGAGGATCTCCTCGTCATCATCGATCAAAGTTGCCACCTGCGTGGCAAAATCGTCTAGCTGGGCGATCAAACCAGTGAGCGAAACGTGCGGGCGAAGGAGTAGGGTGGTGAGCTTGGTGCCGAAGTCTAGTGGCTTCTCGCCTAGACTGGTGAGGTAGCCGTTGACCTCCTCTGGCTTGACTGAGTAGTTAGCACAGAGATTGTCTAGAGCTGCTATGCCCTTTTTGATCTGCTCGAGGCGGTTCAATCGCTCTGTGGTCGCTAATCCTAGCTGCTCCGCATAGGGCGTCAGTCGCAGGTCGGCATTGTCTTGACGTAGGAGTATACGGTACTCAGCACGTGAGGTGAACATACGATATGGCTCGTCGACTCCCTTAGTTACGAGATCGTCAATGAGGACGCCTATGTAGGCTTCGTCTCGTCTTAGGATGAGCGGAGCCTTTTTTTGTAGGGCTAGGGCAGCATTGATCCCTGCGAGGAGACCTTGTCCGGCTGCCTCTTCGTAGCCGGTGGTTCCGTTCACCTGACCTGCTAGGTATAGTCCAGAGACTAACTTACTCTCCAGTGTATGGTGCAGGTCGCGAGGGTCAAAGAAGTCGTACTCGATCGCATAGCCCGGACGGTAGAGCTGTACATCTCGCAGAGCGGGGATCGTCTGTAAAGCTCTGATCTGCGTATCGATAGGGAGCGACGAACTAAAGCCATTGAGGTAGTACTCGTTCGTCTCCTCACCCTCGGGCTCGAGGAAGAGCTGATGGCGAGTGCGGTCGGCGAAGTTGACAATCTTCGTCTCTATGCTGGGGCAGTAGCGCGGGCCAATGCTCTGTATCTGACCATTGTAGAGAGGCGAGTCGCTGAGCGAAGCGCGGAGTATGTCGTGGCAAGCTTCGTTGGTATAGAGGATGTAGCAGGAGCGCTGTCGTAGATGACTACGCTGCATCGGGAGGAAGCTGAAGCGTCCCGTCTCCTCGTCGCCTGGTTGCTCCTCTACGAGCGACCAATCTACGGAGCGCCCATCGATGCGGGCTGGGGTACCCGTTTTCATACGATCGGCGTGATGCCCCGCCGCTACGAGACACTCCGTGACGCCGTGGCTCGCCGGCTCTGAGATGCGTCCGCCAGGGATCATCGTCCTACCGAAGTGCATCAGCCCCCCGAGGAAAGTTCCCGCCGTGAGGATCACCTTTGTCGCTGTAAAGGTCATGCCCAACTGCGTCACTACCAGATGTTTGCCATTCTCTGCGCCAAACTTTATGTCTACGACGAAGTCTTGCCAAAGATCCAACTCGTCCGTCCTATCTAGCTGGCCTCTCCATAGCTCCATAAAGCGCATGCGGTCTAGCTGTGCCCGTGGGCTCCACATGGCTGGCCCCTTGCTACGGTTGAGCATGCGCCACTGTATCGTAGCGGCGTCAGACAGTTGTCCAGTGTATCCGCCGAGTGCGTCTATCTCTCTCACTATCTGCCCCTTGGCTATGCCGCCCATGGCGGGATTGCAGCTCAGCTGCGCCACTTTGTTCATATCTCCCGTGATGAGGAGCGTCGAGGCACCCATGCGCGCCGTAGCGCACGCCGCCTCGCAGCCAGCATGCCCTGCACCAATTACGATAATGTCAAAGTGAGTCTTCATTGTAGATCCGTAGCCTCGGCTGACCTGTATCAGCCTCATGCAAAGGTACGAATTTAGAGGTTAGAGATTGGCTGTTGGCTGTTAGCCGTTGGCTGTTGGCTGGAGAATCTCGACGTTGGCTCGTTGCAATAATTTAGAGTTGATTACATATCGATGCGGGGCTGTGTCGGTGAAAACTGATTTCCACGTGGATATTTCAAAATCTCCACGTGGAGAATAAAAAATTCTTCGGAGGAATCAAATGAAACTTCGGAGGAATGAAATGAAACTTCGGAAGAAATGATTCGCCCCCACGTGGAAGAAGAAAAATATCCACGTGGATATTCGATAAAGGAGAGAATCGGACAAATTTCCCCGTAAAGATATGTAAATAGAGTTTAGAAGTTAGAGATTAGAGGTTAGAGTTTAGAAGTTAGAGATTAGAGGTTAGAAGTTAGAGTTTAGAAGTTAGAGATTAGAGGTTAGAAGTTAGAGTTTAGAAGTTAGAGATTAGAGTTTAGAAGTTAGAGATCCGATCACTCTGATAGCTCCGATGGTTCCGATAGCTAACAGCCAATAGCTAACAGCTAACAGCCAATCCATGGGTGACACACCATTATAGTGAACTCATCCAAGTCTCGCTTGTCGCTATGTGTAGCTCCTGACAGAGCGATTATAAGGCGTCAGAGATTAGATGCGCTCCTGTGTCGCTAGCTGGGGTGGGGTGCGTCACGAATCATTTTCGTAAGTTTGCGATGTCAATCGATATAAGCAACGAATAACAAACTATGAGACGACGCTTACTATGGATAGTTATGCTACTGGTAGGGTGCGGAGCCCTCTTTGCTCAGCGTAGCTACACACCGTCGCCATGCAATCTGCAGGCGCGAGAGGCTTTTGAGGAGAGCCGACTAGGCATCTTCATTCACTGGGGGCTGTATAGTATGTATGCTCAGGGGGAGTGGTATCTCAACTCTGGCAAGCTCAACAAAGATGAGTATGCTAAGGCTGCTTCATGCTTCTACCCGATACGCTTTGATGCTACGGCGTGGGCTCAGGCTATCAAGCGCTCAGGCGCACGCTATGTGACCTTTACGACGCGGCATCATGATGGCTTCTCGATGTATCATACGGAGACGAGTGACTACAATATTGTCGACGCTACCCCCTTCGGGCGAGATGTGCTAAGTGAGCTTGCCGAGGCGTGTAAGGCCGAGGGGCTCAAGCTGCACCTCTACTACTCGATCCTCGACTGGATCCGCCCAGACTATCCGCTAGGTAGGACCGGACTGCACACGGGGCGGGTTATGGCGTCTGACTATGACTCCTACTTTGCCTTTATGAAGGCGCAGCTCCATGAGCTATTGACCCGATACGGCGAGGTAGGGGCTATCTGGCTAGATGGTTATTGGGATCACGACAGCGACTCGATCCCGTTTGACTGGAGGATGGAGGAGCTATACGCATACATTCATAAGCTTCAACCCTGCTGTCTGATAGGCAATAATCATCATATCTCGCCGCTTGAGGGCGAAGACTTTCAGATGTTCGAGCGCGACCTGCCAGGCGAAAACAAAGCGGGTCTCTCGGGACAGCAGATCAGCCACTTGCCTCTCGAAATGTGCCAAACGATGAATGGCATGTGGGGCTATAAGGTCGCTGATACAAACTACAAGAGTACTGCCGAACTGGTCGAGCTACTAGTCCGCGCTGCTGCCAAGGGAAGCAATCTGCTACTCAATGTGGGACCACAGCCCAATGGCGAGCTACCCGAGCAGGCCATCGAGCGGCTCAACGGGATCGGTAACTGGATGGATCGCTATGGAGAGACGATCTATGGGAGCCAGGCAGGGCTCATTGCCGAGCAGCCTTGGGGTGTCTCCACAACAAAGGGGGCGAAGCTCTACCTCCACATCTTCGAAGATGTGGAGCAGATCCAGATCTCACTGCCGCAGACCCCAACGGCAGTGGTAGACTATATCACACGTGAGCCAATAGCCTATACGCGTACTGATAGTGGCGCGCTGCAGCTGACTATCCGTCGCCCCGCAGGTCTCATCGACTACGTGGTCGAGGTCGCGCTGTAATCGACTCCCTGTGCTCTGCGCTCGCTTGACAATCAGATTACGACCATGTTGCGGTGAGCCCTCATCGTAGATGCGTAGCCTAACCTCAAGTAGTGAGGAGCCTCTTGAGAAGTCTCTGATTCTCGAGGGGCAGTCGTGAATCTAGCCAATGGCTAACAGCCAACAGCTAACGGCCAATCTCTACGAGGAGATTAGCTTCTTGTGGTTGGATTAGAATATATTATGTACCTTTGCGGTGCATAGGTGTACGAGGAACAACCAATCTTGTTACCCCGTCTGAATAGGGAACTTGGTGCGAAGCCAAGACTGTACTCTCAGCTGTAACTCCTGAAGTGCGCCCCTGCATTATGATGTCACTGTAGCACGACCCCTACTAGCCTTCGCGTGAAGGTACCGTAGGTAGCTATGGGAAGACCCAGGGTATCGCCCGTTTTGTACGACTCGATGTGAGCTATACGAACTAGGGAGAAGTCAGAAGACCTGCCTGTGCCATAGGACTTTTGTTTTCAGAGCTAGGAAATAAAAAGAATGACAGCGGGACATATATGGCTTCACATAGTGCGTATGATAGAGTCCATAGCAGCAAGACTGACTATGAGGCTCCCTCTCGTTGTGTCTACACGCATCAGTCACACCCTACTGCCAGTCAGGATGTCTTGGCAGGCTCCGAGCTGTAGGATAGTGCTGCTGCCCGTGACTTCTGCTCTGTATCTCGATCGTCCTACTCTGACGCACGACGATTCTATTCACTTTATACAGAAAAGAAGTTATGAAAACACGCGAAGAGTACATTGAGAGCCTTAGAGCTCTCCATCTCAATGTCTACTTCATGGGCAAGAAGATCGACAACCCCGTCGACCACCCCATGATCCGTCCATCGCTCAATTCGCTAGCGATGACCTATGAGCTGGCGCAGCAGGAGGAGTACAAGGATCTGATGACCGCAACCTCCAATATTACGGGCAAGACGATCAATCGCTTCTGCCACATTCACCAGAGTGCTGAGGACCTGGTTAAGAAGGTCAAGATGCAGCGTCTCCTCGGCCAGAAGACCGCTAGTTGCTTCCAGCGCTGTGTGGGTATGGATGCCTTCAACGCTATCTGGTCTACCACCTATGAGATGGACGAGGCGTGCGGTACTAACTATCACCAGCGCTTCAGAGACTATGTACAGTACTGCCAGGACAACGACCTCGTCGTAGACGGTGCTATGACCGATCCTAAGGGCGACCGCAGCCTCTCACCCTCACAGCAGGAGGATCCCGACCTTTACGTACACATCAACGAGATACGCCCTGACGGTATCGTCGTCACGGGTGCTAAGGCTCACCAGACTGGGTCGGTCAATTCGCACGAGCACCTGATCATGCCTACCTGCTCGATGCGTGAGGAGGATGCAGACTACGCGGTTTCCTTTGCTATCCCTAGTGATGCGGAGGGCGTCACAATCATCTACGGTCGTCAGTCTTGCGACACGCGTAAGATGGAGGAGGGCGCAGACATTGACCTGGGTAACTCCACCTTCGGAGGTCATGAGACGCTCTTCATCATGGATCATGTCTTCGTACCTATGGAGCGTGTCTTCATGTGCCGTGAGTATCAGTTCTCCAATATGCTTGTCGAGCGCTTCGCTGGCTATCACCGTCAGTCCTATGGTGGCTGTAAGGTAGGTGTGGGCGACGTCCTGATCGGTGCTGCTGCTCTGGCTGCTGACTACAACGGCGTGCCCAAGGCTTCGCACATCAAGGACAAGCTGATCGAGATGGTTCACCTCAATGAGACGCTCTACGCTTGCGGTATCGCTTGCTCGGCTGAGGGCAAGAAGACGAAGTCGGGCAACTACCTGATCGATATGCTTCTAGCCAACGTCTGTAAGCAGAATGTAACCCGCTATCCTTACGAGATCACACGTCTCGCAGAGGACATAGCTGGAGGTCTGATGGTTACGATGCCTAGCCAAGCTGACCTGCAGCACGAGGAGGTCGGGCCACTCGTACGTAAGTACCTCGCTGGTGCTAAGGGTACGGACACGGTGAATCGTATGCGCATCCTACGTCTGATCGAAAACCTCACGCTCGGTACCGCAGCCGTAGGTTACCGCACGGAGAGTCTACATGGTGCTGGCTCGCCACAGGCTCAGCGCATTATGATCTCGCGTCAGTGTAATATGGAGGCAAAGAAGGAGCTGGCTCGTCAGATAGCTCATATCGACACCTCTCTAGATAAGCCTCAGGGCAAGTAGTCCCTATCTCTTATGACAGATCTATCCTCTAGGGTAGACGAGATCACGACCATCATCAGTAGCTGTGTGCGTCCCCAGCTCCAAGCACATGGGGGCGACATAGCACTGCTGAGGGTCGCTGACGAACAAGTTTTCGTCAAGGTCTCGGGGAGTTGTCAAGCATGCCCCTCGCTCAGTAGCACGATCCAAGAGGTGGTGCAGGAGACGCTACGCAGCGAGCTAGGGCTCCCCACCCTAACGGTAACTGTGGACGACAGTGTCAGCGACGAACTCATCGCCGAGGCGCTGCGGATCATACGGAGGTAAGGGCTATTGGCTCTTAGCTGTTAGCTAGAGTCACTAAAGCCAACAGCTAATAGCCAACAGCCAATCTCTAACCTCTAAATTCTAATCTCTAATCTCTATCTATGTCTATCCCATTTAGCAGTATCTCTCCAGACGAAGCGGTCTCCCACATACAGGACGGTGACTTCGTCGTACTATCTCATGCGGCCGCTGTACCGCAAGCGTGCGTCGCTGCCTTGGCGCGAAACTATGAGCACTTTCACAACGTCCGCATCTTCCACATGGTCACCCTGGGCGAAAGCCCCTACACAGCACCCGAGATGGAGGGGCACTTCAGACTCGTGACCAACTTCGTCGGTGCCAACACGCGTCCCGCTGTCGATGAGCAGCGCGCTGACTTCGTCCCCTCCTACTTCTACGAGGTTCCCTCGATGATGCAGCCCGGGGGAGTCTTTCACCCCGACGTGGCTATCGTGCAGCTCTCTTATCCTAACGAGGAGGGCTACTGCAGCTTCGGCACCTCCTGTGACTATAGCAAGCCCGCCGCTGAGCAGGCGCGAGTCGTCATCGGAGAGCTCAATAAGCAGATGCCATTCGTAGGCGGAGACAACCTCATACATATCTCTCAGCTCACACATATCGTCGAGGTCGACTACCCACTCTACGCGCTTGACCTGCCACGCATCGGAGAGGTCGAGGAGGCTATCGGACGCAACTGCGCAGAGCTCATACAGGATGGAGACACGCTCCAGCTCGGTATCGGAGCAATCCCCGATGCTGTCTTGCTCTTCCTCAAGGATAAGAAGGATCTAGGCATCCACTCCGAGATGGTCTCTGACGGTGTGGTCAAGCTCATCAAGGCTAACACCATCACGGGCCGGTGCAAGTCGCTCCACCCCAACAAGGTGGTCGCTACCTTCCTCATGGGTACGCAAGAGCTCTACGACTTTGCGCACAACAACCCAGCCATCGAGATGCGTCCCGTCAACTATGTCAACGATCCGCGCGTCATCGCCCAGAACGATCACCTCGTGAGCATCAATAGCTGTATCGAGGTAGACCTCATGGGGCAGGTGGTCTCTGAGGCTATGGGCTTGCGACAGTTCAGCGGTCCAGGCGGACAGGTAGACTTCGTGCGTGGTGCCGCTTGGTCTAAGGGCGGGCGCAGCATCATCGCTATACCCTCCACGGCACGCCGAGGCACCGCCTCTCGCATCGTACCCCTACTCACGGAGGGTGCTGCCATCACTACCTCTCGCAACGACGTAGACTACATCGTCACCGAGTATGGCGTAGCGCACCTCAAGGGCAAGTCGCTCCGTGAGCGAGCCTTGGCACTGACAGCTATCGCTCATCCCAATTTCCGCCCCGAGCTAGAGGCGGAGTGCAAGAGAAGATTCAAACTATAATAATACATTCTTACTATGCAACTATTCAAGCTCAAGACGGTCATCGACCAGTTCGAGACCTTTGCAGACTTTGCCAAAGCCTTTGCACTCGGGGAGCGTGATCTAGTCATCACCAATGACTTCCTCTACGAGCCCTTTATGAAAGCCTCTCAGCTACCCTGCCACTTCGTCATGCAGGAGCACTACGGCACAGGAGAGCCCTCGGAGGAGATGATGAATCAGATCCTCCACGACCTCCAGGGCACAGACTACGATCGTGTCATAGCCGTAGGCGGTGGCACGGTCATCGACATCTCCAAGCTCTTTGTGCTGCGTGGCTTGACAGACGTGATGGACGCTTTTGACAAGAAGATCCCGCTCGTCAAGGAGAAGCAGCTCATCATCATCCCCACGACCTGCGGTACTGGTAGCGAGGTGACCAATATCTCCATCGCTGAGATCAAGAGCCGCCAGACGAAGATGGGACTCGCCGACGATGCCATCGTAGCTGACAATGCGGTCATCATCCCTGAGCTACTCAAGGGGCTGCCCTTCAAGTTTTACGCTTGCAGCGCCATCGATGCGCTGATACATGCTGTCGAGTCCTTCCTCTCGCCCAAGTGCAATCCCTATACCGCTATCTTTAGCGAAGCAGCTTGGCAGATCATCATCCCGGTCTTCCAGAAGATACGAGACAAGGGCCCCGACTACCGCTTCGAGTGTATGGGCGAGATGATTATGGCGAGCAACTTCGCCGGCATCGCCTTCGGCAATGCGGGTGTTGGTGCCGTCCACGCGCTCTCTTATCCGCTCGGTGGCACCTATCACGTACCCCACGGTGAGTCAAACTATCAGTTCTTCACCGAGGTCTTTAAGGCTTACGAGCGCAAGGCTCCAGCTGGTCAGATGAAGCTCCTCAAGGAGAAGCTCGCCACGCTGATGGGTTGTACGCCCGCCACGCTCTTTGACGAGATCGACACACTGCTCTCAGCTTTGATCGCCAAGAATCCGCTTCACACCTACGGTATGAAGGAGGAGGAGATCGAAGGCTTTGCCGATGCAGTCCTCGCTACGCAGCAGCGCCTCCTAGCAAACAACTACACCCCCCTCACACGGGACGAGATTAGAGACATCTACAAGGCTCTCTACTAATAAAGCTATCACACAATTCAATCTATAAACAACCATATCTATGGATATTAAAGAAATGGTCTCTCTAGCACGAGAGGCACAGAAGGATTACCAAGCACGCTTCGACCAGGACGCTGTAGACCAGGTCGTCAAAGCTCTCTGTCGTGTCGTCTATGACAATGCTGAGATGCTCGCTCGTGAAGCGGTCGACGAGACCGAGATGGGCGTCTATGAGGACAAAGTAGCTAAGTGCCGCAACAAGTCAAAAGGCGTATGGAGCAACCTCCAGGGCAAGAAGAGTATGGGCGTACTAGACATCGACGAGAAGACCGGTCTCATCAAGATCGCTAAGCCCGTAGGTGTCGTAGCCGCTATCACCCCGACGACCAATCCGATCGTCACACCGATGGCAAACATCGCCTTCGCACTCAAGACACGCAACGCTATCATCGTATCGCCACACCCACGCTCTAAGAACTGCTCTGCACATACCATCCAGCTCATACTGGAGCGTCTTAAGGACTTCAACGTACCTGAGCATCTCATCCAGTGCGTCACCGAGCCCTCTATCCAAGCCACGCAAGACCTTATGGCTGCCGTCGACGTCGTAGTCGCTACCGGTGGTATGGGTATGGTACACTCTGCTTACTCTTCGGGCAAGCCCTCCTTTGGCGTAGGCGCTGGCAACGTGCAGGTCATCCTCGACGAGCATATCGACTACAACGAAGCTGCCGAGACCATCATCCGCGGACGTATCTTCGACAACGGCATCATCTGCTCTGGTGAGCAGTGCTTCATCTATCCTGAGCAGCACCGGGAGGAGATCTTCCAGGCCTTCAAGGATCACGGAGCTTACTTCGTACCAGCTGAGGAGCATGACAAGATGGTCAATACCCTCTTCGTCAACGGCACCATCAGCCGTGACGTGGTCGGCAAGAGCGTACAGCACATTGCTCAGCTCGCCGGCATCTCCGTACCTGAGGGTACTCGCATGCTCATCGTGCCCGCCAAGGGCGTCGGTACGGCCGATCCTATCTGCAAGGAGAAGATGTGCCCCGTGATGACCTGTCTGCCTTACAAGCACTTTGACGAGGCTATCGAGCTGGCTAATACCAACCTCAAGATGGAGGGTAGCGGCCACACGGCAGGCATCCACTCGAACAATCAGGGTAACATCATCAAGGCTGGCGACGAGATCACCATCTCGCGTCTCATCGTCAACGCTCCCTGCTCGATCACGGCTGGCGGATCGATCCAAAACGGTCTCTCCGTGACCACAACCCTAGGCTGCGGTAGCTGGGGCAATAACTCTATCTCGGAGAACCTTACCTACAAGCACCTACTCAACATCTCTCGCATCGCTCGTATGTCCCCACACGTTCACGTGCCGACCGACGAGGAGATCTGGGCGATGAACTAAGTCCGCTAGCGCAGACGCTCTGCGCTCCCTACGACTGAGAGCGCACCTAATGCAACGCTCCCGATGAGGCTTCGCCCCGTCGGGAGCGTTCTATTTATCCCTATATCTCAGTGTCACAGCTGTTTTCCAAAAATCGTTCCAGCCTTGGAAAATAAAATTTCCAAGGGTGGAAAAGATAATTTCCAACGCTGGAAATTTTGCTTTCCAAGCTTGGAAACTTTTCTTTCCACTGTTGGAAAACTTTCGCACCTCAACTCGGTCGAGTAGCGATGGCACTTTTTCGAGATGAGCCGTCGGTCGTCATGGTGCGTGTTGCGGTGCTGGGGGAGATTCGTTGTCTACAAACATTTAGTACCTTTGGCTGTATGGTAGACTAATCTCATGAAGCAATACTACATCATTCGCAATGATCAGCCCGCTGGACCCTATACGATAGAGGAGCTTGCCACGATGGGGATCACACCCGACACGATGGTCTGGGCTGAGGATATAGTTGACTGGATACCCGCTTATCAGGTGAGCGAGCTCAACTCGCTCTTTGCTTCCACGACTGCACAGACGCCTCCTCCTTATCAGGAGCCATCTGGTCGGGCGACTGAGGCTCCTCGCTACGACACTGCAGGCCTAGAGGGTCGGCCATCGGTTCGTCCTCCTATGCCACCTACCTATCTCGTCTGGAGTATTCTTGTGACCATCTTTCTCTGTCGCATAGCAGGAATTGTTGCGATTGTCTACTCTACACAGGTCTCCTCTTGCTACTACGCTGGCAACTACGAGGGTGCTGAGTATGCTAGCCATCAAGCTCGCCTGTGGGTTAGAATTCCAGCCTACATCTATCTTGCGTTTCTTCTAGCATTTCTCATTGAAGAACTAATTAGGTGGATCGTTGGCGCATGAATCAATGGGTCGAGACGCATAGTGACGCAGTCACCTCTTTTAGCTATTTGCTAGCAACTCCGAAAGTGCTACCTTTGTGGTGTACAAACTAATCAATCTTCGATGAAGCAATACTATATCATTCGCAATGACCAGCAAGCTGGCCCCTACACCCTAGAGGAGCTGGCTGAGATGGGGATCACACCCGATACGATAGTCTGGACCGAGGGTATGACCGACTGGACACCTGCTCGTCAGGTGAGCGAGCTCGCCTCACTCTTTACAACGACTGCTCAGACACCGCCCAGCTACAGTGCCCCTAGCTATGGAGCACCGCAGTATCATAGCGCGCCGCAGTACAATCGTCCTCCGCAGTATAGTACACCAGCCGAGCGTCCTCCTATGCCCCAGACCTACCTCGCATGGAGTATCGCCGTGACCATCCTCTGCTGCCTCGTCGGGGGTATCGTGGCGATTGTCTACTCTTCGCAAGTCTCCTCACGATACATCGCAGGTGACTACGAGGGCGCTGAATATGCTAGTCGTCAGGCTCGTATATGGATCATCGTCTCGGCCTGTGTTGGCTTGCTCGTAGGCATAGTTTACGCTATCTGGATGCTCTTTTTTGCAACTTCGATGGCAGCCGTTTCTGGAGGAATGTCTGGCATCTAGAAGTCTTTATAATATATAGTGTGATCAGGTCGTGGAGGCTAAGTGCTCTACGACCTGATCTCTTTTTAATAAGAGGAGGCTGTTGACTTTTGCAACAGTCTCAAGAGGGGCTCAAGGGAAAATCTCTCGCAAGCGTGCCGATATATGGTGCCAAAAGATACGTTTCTCAACTAAGCGGTGGGCAATTTTGATTTAGTTGCGATCTATGGTACAGCTCTGCACTAATTGGCCCTTTATTCGATGACGGTTGCTTACTTTTGCACGCAGTAATGCAAAATGTAAGTATATGATGAACCTACGACAACTACTTTTTCTCCCCTTGGCGAGTCTATTCTTCTTGCCACTAAAGGGGGCTATCGACGAGATGCCTACTGTCGCAGACTCGACGATGACCTACGAACTGGACGAAGTGAGGGTCCTAACCCATCGTCCGCTACTGCGTCAGGTAGGACTCCTGATGAGTACGCCTGGAGCGATGAGTCTCGTGACTCCGACGATGCTTCGTGAGTACGACATCAAGCACCTGTCTGACTTGACGGCGGTAGTCCCTAATCTCTACATGCCTGACTACGGCTCGCGTCTCACCTCACCGATCTACATGCGTGGTATCGGCACGCGTAGTGGCGGGCAGTCCACCGCTTTCTTTATCGATGGCGTCCCCGTACTCAATAGTTCGATCAATCGTTACCTCCTCGGCATCGAGTCTGTAGAGGTGATGAGCGGTGCACTGAGCAACATCTACGGGCGCAACGCTATGGCGGGCACCATCCTCCTGACCTCTCGCTCGCCTATTGACGACCCCGCACTGGATGTACGTGCTAGAGCCGGCAATCATGGGATCGTCGAGGGTGCTGCGCGACTAGCACACGCCTTTAACTCTAAGGTGGGTATCGCCCTTGGGGGGTATTACAATAGAAATAATGGCTTCTACACGAATGCGTTTGATGGCACGCCAGCTGATGCTGAGGAGGCGTATGGTGCCAATATGCACTTCGAGTGGCGTCCTGATGCTTCGCAGAGGTTGCGCCTCGCCGGTGTATGGGATGGTGTACGGCAGGGTGCTTTCCCCTATGCGATGATCAACCCCAAGAGTGGCGAGACGATGCCGATCAACTACAACGCTCCGGGCTCTTACGATCGTACCGTCGGAGAGGCGCGTCTAGCTTATGACAAGAGCTGGGACGAGGCTCGACTAGACTTCACCGCTAGCTACCAAGCACTACGAGACAACATGCTGATGGATCAGGACTACACGCCTCGAGATATCTTTACGATCAATCAAAAGCAACATCAAGATGCTGTCACGGCCGACCTCATCCTGCGCAATAAGGAGCAGATGACCTACAACTGGACACTGGGGCTCAATGGTATCTACCAGATGAACCACCTAGAGGTCCCCGTAGCGATACGCCCCGAGGGGCTGATGGCTATGATACAGCCTGGACTAAATAGGGCAAATAAGAATGACAAAGTACCTGTACAGATGATGGTCGACGCCTCTAAGGAGCGAGTCAACCACAACCTCTTTGACAAGCGTAGCTATGGCGTAGCCCTTTATCACGAGAGTAATCTGCACGAGCCGTTTGGCTGGACTGGCTTTGACATTAACCTAGGTCTGCGTATCGACGCTGAGCGTCAGGCGATGGACTTCGACAGCGACTTTAGCCTAGGGCTAGAGGTAGCTCCAAAGGCTAGGTCTGAGGCAAAGAAGCACTTTGACGTGACCAGCCGCTTGGTAGGTGAGGGAGCCTATCAAGACTTCTTCCAGGTCCTACCTAAGCTCTCTCTGAGCTATCGCCCCACAGCTGGTAGCTACCTCTTTGTCGCTGCCTCTAAGAGCTACAAGACAGGTGGATACAATGAGCAGATGATGACCGAGGTGCTGATGCAACAGGCGCAGCATGAGATGATGGCACTCGTCATGTCGCAGGGCAAGCAGCAGCCACAGGTACAGACGGGCGATGCTAACCTAGCCGCCTTCAAGCCTGAGCACGCTTACAACCTAGAGCTGGGCGGACGTCTCCTGACGCTACAAGATCGCCTCTTCGTGTCGGCTACGCTCTTCGGCTCATGGATACGAGACCTACAGGTGGCACGCTTCGTGACCACTGGTACGGGACGCACGACGGCCAATGCCGGCAAGGCACTCTCGCTCGGTGCTGAGGCGAGTGTCAAGGCACGTATATGGCGTTCGCTCACGATCTCTGCGCAGTATGGCTATACGCACGCTACCTTCCAAGACTACCTCACGAGCCGTGCTAATCCTAAGGGAGGTGCACCGATAGAGGTAAACTATGAGGGTAACTATATTCCCTACGTTCCAGCGCATACCTACGCCACGATGCTCCAGCTGAATGAGCCTATCCAGACTTCCTGGCTCAAGGGCGTACTCGCCTCGGTAGAGCTACGTGGCAATGGCCCTATCTACTGGGACTCAGAGAATCAGCATCGCCAAGACCCCTACATGACGCTCGGCGCACGTCTCGGCGTACGTCTCCCCTACGTCACCGTAGCCATCTGGGGGCGCAACCTGACGGACACGCGCTATGCGACTTTCTACTTCCAGTCGTTTGGTAACTCCTTCCTCCAGCAGGCGCAGCCACGCACCTTCGGTGCTGATCTCTCTTTCCACTTCTAGAGGCACTGATCAGCAACAACAAAGCAAGCCACCCGCTCTAACGAACGGGTGGCTTTTTTTAATCTTTCGACAGTTGAGGCTCTCTAAGACGGAGACACACACAGACATACGGACATACACACGACACGCTATGCGACAGATACCGTTACGGAGTCTCTGCCTACTCCTTATTATATTACACGCTTTATCCCTTACATTACCCGCCCAGGTGGTGACGACCGTACGAGGTGCCGTACGGGACGGAGCCGAGGCTCCTATGGTGGGTGCCAACGTGGCATTCTATCGGGTCACGCCCTCTGGCGACAAGCAGCTCGTGGCGGGCGGTACGAGCGATAGCAAGGGGCACTTTGCGATAGCTCAGGTGCCTCAGGAGCAGCTCTCCCTAGAGGTCTCTTACATAGGCTATCAGAACTACCAAAAGAGCCTGACGATCACGGCTGGGATAGACCTAGGCGTCATACGACTCGAGGAGGATGCGCACCTGCTTGAGGTGGTGGTTGTAGAGGGTAAAGCGACCGATATGACGGTACGAGGCGATACGATCTCCTTCAACGCTGATGCCTACAAGGTGCCACAGGGTGCTATGCTCGAGGATCTAGTCAAGCGTCTCCCTGGAGCAGAGATCGACGAGAATGGTCAAATAACCATCGGTGGACAGCAGGTGGCGAAGATTATGCTCGACGGCAAGGAGTTCTTTAGTGGAGATACGAAGGTGGCTATGCGCAATCTGCCAGCCGAGGTGGTCAATCAGCTGGAGGTGCTGAACCAGCAGAGCGACGAGGCGCGCATCACGGGCTTTGACGATGATGAGGAGCAGACGGTACTCAACATCCGCACAAAGCCTGATATGCGTCAGGGTACTTTCGGACACGCTCTGGCGGGTTACGGCTTGGACAACCGCTATGAGCTCAATGGGATGCTCAACTACTTCTCCCAGCAGCACCAGACGACACTCATCGCTGGCAGTAATAATACAAACGGGCAGGGACTCTCTGACCTGGATCTAGACGGTGGCTCTGGTGGATGGGGGCGTGGCGGCGGTAGACGTGGCGGTCGCTTCAGACCTCAAGGTATTACCACCTCTGCACAGATCGCTGCTGATGAGACCTACACGCCTAATGAACGGCTGGAGATCAATGCGAATGCACGCTATGGTTACTCTCAAAACAATCTCTCGGCACGCACCGAAACGGAAAACCTCTTACCCGACAGCCCCAGTACATTTACCAATGAGACAACCGAGGCACTCAGCCGAGGGCATAATCTAGGAGGCGATGCCTATATCAAGTGGCAAGCGACAGACCGCACGGAGCTGATTTACCGCCCTGCGGTACATTACAGCTGGGGTATGAATCAGGAGGCGCGTAACTATCGCACTACGGATAGCGAGGAGAGCGAGTTGCATCGAGGCAGCCAGGAGAACCTGCGGGAGCATCGAGGGTTACGCCTCTTCAACATGCTCCTCCTAGGGCATAAGCTCAACGATGAGGGACGCACTCTGAGCCTACAGCTCAACGGAGGCTTCCTCGGCGACAACGCCAGCACAGAGAGCCACTCGACGCTTCACTCCATCGAGGGCGATCAGACAAAGCAGACACTCCTGGAGGATCGCAGTCAGACCTTCAACTACCGCATACGCACGGGCTACGTAGAGCCACTCACAGAGCTGCTCTCGCTACAAGCACAACTAGAGTGGGGCGACCGTATACGAAGCAGTGAGCGTGACTACAAGCAGCCTGACGCTACGGGTGCCTGGACGCAGCCCGATGCCACGATGGATACGAAGATGAGTACTCGCCTGAGCTCGCTCAGTGGAGGACTAGATATCAAAGTGGCAAACAAGCTGATTGACCTGACCGTAGGGCTACGTGTCCGCCCTACCTGGATGATGACGAAGCAATCGCAGCTTGCGAGCCAAAAGCCTCTCGTGCGCCGTGAGACGATATGGGCTCCATCACTCAACTTTCGCTACACGCCTAATAAGCAGACAATGCTTCGCCTAGGCTATTGGGGACGCTCGGAGATGCCTTCTGCAGGGCAGATGTACACGCTCCCCGATGCGACCAATCTGCGGGAGTCGATCGTAGGTAATCCAGACCTACGTCCCAGCTACCAGCATCAGCTGTTTGGCATGTTTCGCACTTTCATCCCTAGTACGAGCCAAGCGATCAATCTACGCTTCTTTGGGGCTTATACCCACCATGCTGTGATCAGCGACCAGACGGTCGATGCCAAGACGCAGCGCCGACAGATCACCTACATCAATGCCGATGGGGGAGAGTATATGGTACGTAGTAACGGCTCCTTTACCACGCCCCTCTTTACGAAGTCACTGTCGCTAGCGGTCACGCTCGGCTCGGCGTACAACTACCGCTTAGGGCGCATCAATGGCGTGATCAATGGGTCGCACTCATGGACGCTCTCGCCCAAACTCTCCTTAGCCTACTCAAATAGCTGGCTCTACCTACGCGCTAAGGGAGGCGTCAGATACCACTACGGCAGCCAAAGTATACAGATTGCCACCTCGCCACACACTTACGACTGGAGTGCTGGAGGCGATGCATCGGTGACGCTACCACTAGGCTTCAAGGTGGAGAGCGAGGCAATCTACACACAAGGGGTCGGATACCAAGAGCCCTACAATGTCGCCTCCGTACTGTGGAGTGCTGGGCTCTCGTACTCCTTCCTAAAGGATCAAGCAGCGACCCTACGCATCAAGGTGTATGACCTACTCAACGAGCAGCAGAGCATATCGCGTCAGGTCACCGCTACGGAGATTAGCGACACCTGGTCCAACAGCCTCGGGCGCTACGCCATGCTGCACTTCATCTACCGCTTCCGACTCTAGGTCAGCCGACCTGCGGTTCATCCTAATTGAGTTCTATAAAGTACGAAGGCTGTGGATATCCACAGCCTTCATGCATTGTAAGGGTTTCCTCTAGCGAGGTCTAGTCGTGTTGCAAACGAGCCTCTAGGTCAGGTCGCCAGTCGGTGCCATTGACCGCTAGGAGGGTTTGCAGGTCAAGCGCTGAGGCGGCCTCCAGATTGGCCGTGCTGTCGTCGATGAAGAGCGTCCGCTCGGGTACCATGCCGCTGTCGGCTATCATCTGCTCGTAGATAGCTCGGTCGGGCTTCATCGTGTGCATATCACAGGAGGCGTAGACCTTGTCCACATAGTCGCTCAGCGTCCGCCCCGTGGCGGGGAGGAAGTGCGGACTGTGGGCATAAGCCATGATGTAGGGGTTGGTATTCGACAAGATATAGATCTTGTACTTCTTACGGAGTTGCTCTAGGTAGTCAAACTTGTACTGAGGGACTCCCTTGAGGAAGAGCATGATCGCCTCATTGATCTGCTCATCGGTCAGGTCTGTGCCGGCATGCTCATTGAGCCGTGCGACAAACTCCTCACGCCCCACGAGACCCATCTCCAGGTCGTGAAAGACGCCGAGCTGTCGGTACGGGTTGAGCATCTCGTCGATATCCCGGACGCCTAGCTCGCGAAAGCGTCTTAGCGACACCTCCGGCTGGAGATCCACTAAGACGCCTCCGAAATCAAATACGAGTGTATCTATCACGGCCTCTTACTTCTTGAGCCAACGATCGAGCCAGTCAAAGAAGGTGCGCTGCCATAGGAGTGCATTCTGTGGCTTGAGGACCCAGTGCGTCTCCTCGGGGAAGAGTAGCATCTTCGTTGGCACACCACGCATCTTGGCTGCGTCAAAGGCCATCATACCCTGCGAAGCGAGGATGCGGTAGTCATGCTCTCCGTGAATGATCAGGATAGGCGTATCCCACTTGTCAGCGAGCTTGTGAGGTGAGTTGGCAAAGGTGCGCTGAGCCGTAGCGTTGTCCTTTTCCCAAGGAGCACCACCCATATCCCAGTTAGCAAACCACTTCTCCTCAGTCTCAAGGTACTGCGCCTCGAGGTTGAAGATACCAGCGTGTGCGATGAAGGCTGCGAAGCGGCCCTCGTGTACGCCTGCTAGGTAGTAGACCGAGTAACCACCGTAGCTAGCACCCACAGCAGCCATACGATCTGGAGCGATGAAGGGCTCTTGCTTCATGAGGTCTGCAGCAGTGAGGTAGTCGCGGATGTTTTGCCCGCTGTAGTCACCACTGATCTGCTCGTTCCACGCCTTGCCAAAGCCTGGCACGCCGTGACGGTTGGGGAGGATGACGATGTAGCCTTGCTCCGCCATGATGCGGGGATTCCAGCGGTAAGACCAGAACTGGCTGATGGTGTTTTGCGGACCACCCTGACAATAGAGGATGGAGGGGTACTGCTTGCTCTTGTCAAAGTGCGGTGGGTAGAGTACCCACGTGAGCATCTTACCGCCGTCGGTCGTAGGCATCCAGCGCTTTTCGCAAGTTAGGTCGCCTAGCTGGCTCATGATCGGCTTGTCCTCCTGAGTGAGTGCGGTAGCCTTACCGTTCTTCAGATTAACCATGTAGAGCTCTGTCGGGTAGGTCATCGCTTGGCGAGAGGCTACGCAGACACCTTTGTCATTGATATCAAAGCCAGTGTAGTCGTACTGCCCATCGGTGATCTGCTTGATCTTACCATTAGACAGCTGATAGCTGTATAGATGGGTCAGCGCCTCGCGGCAGGTGATGAAGTAGATAGTCTTGCTGTCGGCACTCCAAGTGGGATTGGAGATGTTGTACTCAAAGTCGGCCGTGAGGGGACGGTACTGCTTCTTTGCCAAGTCGTAGAGATACATGACCTGTAGGTCAGACTCGTAGCCGTCGCGCTCCATGCCGATCCAGATGAGCGAGCGACCGTCGGGGCTGAAGACAGGGTTCGTGTCGTAGCCCATGATGCCCTCGCTAACGTTGGTCGTCTCGCCAGTCGATACATTATATAGGTAGATGTCGCTATTGGTCGAGAGGCTGTACTCCAGGCCTGTCTTCTTGCGGCAAGCGTAGGCGATGAGGTTGCCATCAGGGCTGAAAGCTATATCCTCGATACCATTGTGCGGCCGCATAGGAGCCTCATACGGTTCACCCTCGAGTAGGTCCAGTCCCTTGGTAATGGGCTGTGCCGTAACCTTTGCGATAAAGGGGTGTGGCATCGTTGAGACCCATTCGTCCCAATGCTTGTACATCAGATCCTCTATGATACGAGCGTCAGCCTTGTCTAGGTCAGGATAGACGTCGGTGACGACGGGGCGAGCCTTGATATCCTGCACGTAGAGCAGCGTCGTCTCATCTGGCGAGAAGAGATAGTCGACGATGCCCCCGTCGATAGCGGTGAGCTGACGCTCTACACCATCACTGAGGGTGCGAGCGAAGAGCTGCATGCCCTGGTCGGTGCCACGCATGAAGTATATCTGCTTGCCGTCACGGCTCCAGCGTGGAGTGTACTCGCTACCAGCTGAGGGTGCGGTCAGCTCGGTACGTCCCGAGCCATCGCTATTGATAAGGTAGATAGAGGTGCGGCTGTTGTTGTCCTGGATAGAGGGTTGGGACACGTTGTATACGACCTGCTTACCATTAGGTGCTAGAGCGTAGCTCCCTACACGAGGCATCGTGAGGAGCATCTCTGGAGTCATCTGCTTGGTCCCTTGCTGTGCAGTCATAGGCAGAGCGAATGTGGATAAAATGAGAGCCACGAGGCTACGAAACAAGTTTCTTCTAGTCATGTGATAGAATGAGATAGAGTGAAAAAAAGGTCGTCTCGGGCGACCATGGTTACTGAATGCTCTCCAAAGGTACGAAAAAAGCGGTTAGTGACTTGGGGGCTAGACTTTGCGCATATCATGAGCTGGGTGTCTCTATAGCGGGGTGCTTGTACTCTTTGTACGGGTCTAAGCGGGGTAGGGCTGACGCATTATAATAGCCTTTTCAGAAGCGACACATTAGCGACAAGCAAGGAGTAGAGAGGTCGATGCGCTCATCGTATATATAAGGGTCAGTCATGAGGCGTAACTTGCACTGTAATGTTTTTTCCGTATATTTGCCTCTGTAAGGGTGTTTCTACCCTGCTAAATAAGCGTATTTGGTGGCTATGAGCAGGAGCATCTTTAGCAAGATTTGTAACCAACTAACAATCCAATAATCAACTAACAATGAAGAAAGTAATTCTATCACTCGTCACGCTGCTCGCAGCTACTACGCTTGCTACAGCTCAAATGCGCCCCACTATCAAGGTAGAGGCTGGTGCTAACTTCTCTAACCAGACGACTAAGGTCGACGACAAGTCAACCGATGGCAAGATGATGATCGGTTATCGTGCTGGTGTCGGTGCTGAGTTCGGCTTTGCTGATGGCTTCTACGTTAACCCAGGTGTATACTTCCTTAGCCGTGGTGCTAAGAGCGAGGCTATCGAGATGCTTGGTGCCAAGGCCGATGCTACCTTTGGCTACACAACGTCGAGATCCCTGTACACGTAGGATATCGCGCAGCTGTCGCTCCCGACATGTCTGTCTCTATCCAGGCTGGTCCTTGGTTCTCTTACGGATTCCTTGGTAAGAGAGTTTACAAGGCAACTGGAGATGGCCTCGCTGCTGATGCTGCAAAGAAGGTCGTTGACGAGCTCAACAAGGGAGACAACAACCCATACAAGGACACGACTGTCGCTGGTGTAACTGTAAAGGCTCCTCTCAAGCCTTTCGACCTAGGTGTCGGTATGCAGGCTGCCTTCGAGTATCGTCAGTTTGGTGTTAACCTAGGCTTTGAGTATGGTCTACTCAACACCTCTAACATCGAGACTCCTAAGACAAAGGTCAACAACATGAACTTCTACGTAGGTCTAGGCTATCGCTTCTAATCATAGCGACCTAAATCGACTTCTCTAACGAAGTTTATGGGGCGACCTACTCAACTTGTGAGCGGGTCGCCCTTTTGTATCACATAATCCCTATTTACTATGAAGAAGGTAATTCTAGCACTCATCACACTGCTCGCAGCTACTACGCTCGCTACAGCTCAGATGCGTCCCTCTGTCAAGGTAGAGGCTGGCGCTAACTTCTCCAACATGACTGGCAAGGCGAATGGAGAAACGAATGATGGAGACATACTCACCGGCTATCGTGTCGGTGCTGGTGTCGAGTTCGCCATCTCAGATGGCTTCTACATCAATCCTGGGCTCTACTTCCTCAGCCGTGGTGCTAAGGCTACGGTCGAGCTACCCAAGACGACGGACTACGCTATGAAGGTCGTCTCCTCTACATGGCTGCACAACGTAGAGATCCCTGTACATGTAGGATACCGCGTAGCTGTCGCTCCCAACATGGCGGTCTCTATCCAAGCTGGTCCTTGGTTCTCTTACGGATTCCTAGGAAAAGTCTCTCAGAAGACCAGGGTAACCGGAGAAGGTAAGATAGCTGATGCGGCTAGAGAGCTTGCCAAGGCGTCTGATGATGCTGTCAACAAGGGTGACAACAACCCATACAAGACAGATCCTAAGATCCTTAAGCCCTTCGACCTAGGTGTCGGCATGCAGGCTGCCTTCGAGTATCGTCAGTTTGGTGTCAACCTAGGCTTCGAGTATGGTCTACTCAATACCTCCGCTTTTGATGAGGTGAAGGTCAACAATATGAACTTCTACGTAGGTCTAGGCTATCGCTTCTAATTAGAACGAGCTAAATCTCTACTAGCTCTCAGGGTAGAGCTAGATGATAAATACAAAAGCAGGCTCTCTGGTACGTTGACTAGATAGCCTGCTTATCTATTTATCTCTGTGCATCCCGACAAGGCGGGCTACACGATGTCGCGTCTATTACAAGACTTAGCGCCCTAGAGGACGGCGCTCACGCTGACGTGTCGTAGCCTCCTCCTCGATACGCTTGATCGGGGGCTGATAGTCGGGGTAGTGCTCCTCCTTTTCGGCGGGCTTGATGTAGGCTAGCTCGTCGCCCTTGCGGACGGTCTGACCTTGACCTACACACACCTCGATGAGCTTGCCCGTGAAGTTCGTATTAACACGCTCTATCTGACCAAATGGAGTCTCGATATAGCAGAAGGGTTGACCCGTGACATACTCCGTACCAGTGGCTGGTGCCATCGAGCCTTCGGTCGGATCGACCTCCCAGAGGATGGTACCGGTCGTTGGTGCGGGGATCATCTGCGTGCCAGCACGCATAGCCTTCTTGATGTCGCTCTCGTCGAAGCCCTTCTTAGCTAGAGCATCAGCCTTAGCCTTAGCGAGAGAGTCCTCAAACTCACGACGCAGGTCGCCACTCTTGTAGCGTCTGTACTGCTCGGGGTGCATAGCCAGCTCGAAGAGCTCCTCGTCGTCGGGACCGAACTCCCAACCGTTTTCTTTCATCTCCTTGCGGAACTCATCCAGCGCATCGGGGTAGAACTGCTGTGGGTCGGCATCGGAAAACTCTAGGCCCTTCTCCTTGGCGAGAGCCACGAGCTCGGGATCGATCTTCCCGGGGATACGACCAGCCTTGCCGAGGATCATGTTCCACATGTTTTGATCTATGGCGAGCCAGCGACCCTTGCCCTGCGTCATGTTGTAGACGTTCATCAGAGCGATGTTCTTGACATACTGGCTGAAGGGGGTGACTAGTGGGGGATAACCGACACGTGGCCATACGTAAGCGACCTCGTTAAAGAGCTTGACCAATAGATCGTCGATCGATAGCTCTGGCTGGTCGTGATTACGCAGATACATATTGATACCTGAGTGGACGCCCTTGAGGTCGGCCATCATCGAACCCATCATACCGCCTGGCAGACCGCAACCGACTAGTAGCGAAGAAGTCTCCTTATTGGTCGATCCCATGAAGTAACCTAGGAAGTCGTCGATAAAGCTCTGCGTCATAGTACGAGCGCGCATGTAGGCGTCCATATTGATCTCAGGTACATCAAAGCCCGCATCGTAGAGCATCTCACGGATGGTGATCACGTCTGGGTGGATCTTACCCCAAGAGATAGGCTCCATGGCAACGTCTATGATGTCGGCGCCGTTTTCGCACACCTCTAGCATAGAGGCTACAGAGAAGCCTGGACCAGAGTGTCCGTGATACTGAATGATCGTGTCGGGGTGCTTAGACTTGATCGACTTGACGAGCTGTCCGAGGAAGTGAGGACGACCGATGCCAGCCATATCCTTGAGACAGATCTCGTCAGCACCAGCCTCGATAAGCTTGTCAGCCAGCGTAGAGTAGTACTCGATCGTATGTATCGGTGAGTAGGTGATACAGAGTGTCGCCTGAGCGGTCATGCCCGCCTCCTTGGCATAGTGTATGGAGGGGATGATGTTGCGCGGATCGTTGAGACCGTCGAAGATACGTGTGATGTCTACCCCCTGCGCATGCTTGACACGATACATCATCTTGCGGACGTCAGCCGGTACGGGGTACATGCGTAGTCCGTTGAGACCACGATCTAGCATGTGCGTCTTGATACCTGCCTTGTTGAGCGGCTTGGTGAAGGCGCGTACAGCGTCATTAGGGTTTTCGCCAGCGAGTAGTTTGACCTGCTCGAAGGCTCCACCATTCGTCTCGACACGAGCGAAGCAACCCATCTCGATGATGAGCGGTGCGATCGCAGCTAGTTGCTCAGCACGTGGCTGGAACTTGCCTGAGGATTGCCACATATCTCTGTATACGAGGCTAAACTGAATCTTTTTCTTTGTTGCCATATCTAGTGTATCTGTTGTTTTACCTACAAGGCTTGATGTGTCACCACCTGACCTCACCCACAAAGATACATATTTTACTCACATATAGGGACTGTCCTTATGCTTTTCTCAAGAGAGACATCTGAGGAGAGTGCTAGACAGAGGAGGAAGAGCATCCCGATGAGGTATTCGGGGATGTAGCTGACGAGGTCTACATTGCAGAGGATGATCCATAGCGAGATCACAACGATGAGGGCGCTATGGTGCCGTTTACGAGCTATCCAGAGCATGGAGCCGAGGAGCGAGAGCCAGAGCATGAGTCCGATGATGCCACTCTGCACGAGTGTCTGCATATATTGATTGTGAAAGTGGAAGAGATGTGGCTCTTCAGCAGTCCCGAAGGGTAGCGTCTGCAGTAGCGTGTAGGCGTAGTCTAGTCCACCACCGATCAGTATGGGCACATCATGCACTGCTTGATAACTAACCAGGAGCGCATCATTGCGTACCGTGCCGTCGAAATAGCCATGCATCAGGTAGGGTGAAGTGGTGTAGACGAGCGTCAGGAGGAGAGCTCCGGAGAGTATGACGTAAGCAGCCAGGCGACCCATATGCTTGACTCCTTGTATCCGCGCTGTGATCTGATAAAGGAGCGCATAGCCACCGACAGCGACAGCCATGAGCAGCAGGTAGCGTGCTTGCAGGGCATAGGCGTAGAGGACGATGGCGAGCAGCACAGCGTAGGCTTGGAGGCGCAGAGTGCGCTCACGACTACAGATACTCATCACAACGGGGATCAGCAGGTAGATACCTAGATAGGTGTAGTGTGTGAAGGTAAAAGGCATCAGCATGTGGGAGCTATCGGTAACGAAGCCCGCCTCGTTGAGGTAGCCTTTGTTGAGTGTGAGCGTGATGAACGGACTAGCGCCACAGCTGATCAGGACGCTGTAATAGAAGATGAGGAAGACGACCAAGTAGATCCATGCAATGCGCAGGACCGCTTGCCAAAAGCTCTGCGTAAGATACTTCGACGGACCACTATATATGAGGAAGTAAAGGGGGATCGCGAGTAGCCAGACTTCGCGGCTCCAATAGTCGAGTGCTATCTCTTTATTTGCAGACCAGCCAACGACAACGACTGCTGTATAGAGGATATAGAGTGCAGCTGTGAGAGCCAAGGGGAAGACAATGCGCTGGCGGAGTGGACGACAGAGGTTCGCTCGCTCCTCCAAGCGGTTGTCCACAATCATTCCAATGAGGAAAAGCGTCTGCAATCCGAGGTAGCTGTCGACCACCCCTAGCAATAGATTGGCATAGCCTAAGCCAAAGCAGAGGAGGGGAACGAAGTGATGCCGGTAGTCGAGCTTTGCTCCAGTAGTACGGGTCACCCCTTTTGCCTCAAGCCACGGCAGTAGTACCGCCCCCATGGAGAGGAGCACAGCGACCGTCAGCAGTAGGGGCTGGTAGGTCAGTATGTCTCGAGCCAGTAGCGTCTCGGGCGTGCGGTGAGGATAAGCTCCCGTGAGGGCAACGACGAGGGCGACGACAAGGGCTACGGCTACGACGATCAGCAGGAAGTAGCGAGAGGCAAAGCGTGCTAGGCGACTGGCGGTGTGTGAAGGCATCAGCGTACTATAATGATAAGTCGTCGCATCGTGGTGAGTAGACCATCTGCGGGAAGTCGTGCGGGTCAAAGCGCCAGCGCTTATGGCTCCAGAGCCAGCGGTGGGGTGCTAGGCGAATGTTTTCCTCTAGCAGTGTCACATAGTCGTCGACGAGCTGATGCTGTAACTTGTCGGTCGGGTGCTCACAGAGCAGTCGGAAGGTGCCGACCCATTGCTTAGCCTGGTCGTCATGACGTATCTCATAGAAGAGGATCGGTATCTGCAACTTGATGGCTAGATGACTCCACCCTGTGACAAAGGGGGTGGTACGCCCGAAGAGCGACGTAGCATAGCGCACCTGCTCGTAGTCCGGCGATTGGTCGGCTAGTAGGCAGTAGATCTGCATACGCTCATCGGTCTGTTCGCTGCGATGACGCACCATCGTACGAGCCAGTTGCATCATCTCAATGCACTGAGCGTAATGCTGCTCTCGCATCTCATGGGTGAGCTGATCGGCGATAGGGTTGTGCAGTCGCTTGTAGATGACAAGCAGCTGATAGCGACTCTGGTCTAGGTGTAGTGCCGAGGAACCCATCAGCTCCCAAGGGCCAATGTGCCCCAAGAGGACGAAGAGCTGTCTATGTCCCGCCTCGTAGAGCTGATCCAGGAGCTCCGTCTGCTCGAGACGAAAGAGCTGGCGCACCTGCTCGTCTGAGCCGTAAGCGTAGCGCGCCTCGTGAAGCATGAGCTCAGCAAGATGACGGTAGAAGAGTCTGCCGACCTCCTTTTGCTCAGCAGGCGAGAGGTGTGTGAGGGTGAGGCGAATGTTTTCCTCTACCACCTGACGGCGGTACTTAACGAGATGATAGAGCAGCCAGTTGAGGGTAGGCACCAGTACGTGATCAACGAAAGAGCGGGGCAAGCGTGCCAAGCCCCGCAATGTAGAGCGCATCAGCCGAAGCCGTAGTCGCTGCCATCGTGTGAGCTGGTTACTCTGCGCCATCGTCCATCAGATCGCTATAGTCCTGGTAGAGGAAGTCGTTGTAGGGATAGCGCTGTATGTGGATCTCCTTGACACGCTCGTAGAGGAGTCGTCGTAGCTCGTCCATTCCCTCGCCTGTACGTGCCGAGATGAAGGTACAGTCGTTGCCCATGCGCGCCATCCAGCTCTTCTCCAGCTCCTCCCGTGTGCGGTTGAGCTTGGTCGCGGGTGTCAGATCGTCAGGATCTTTGGGGATATGCTGGTAAGCATCGATCTTGTTGAAGACCAGTATCTGCGGTTTGTCACCCAGAGCATCGATCTCTCGGAGTGTTTCGGTGACTACCGCTATCTGATCTTCGAACTCTGGGTGGGAGATGTCCACAACGTGCAGGATGAGGTCTGACTCGCGTACCTCGTCGAGGGTACTCTTGAACGACTCCACCAGCTGTGTCGGGAGCTTGCGTATGAAGCCCACCGTGTCGGCTAGGAGGAAGGGGAGGTTGCCCAAAACGACCTTGCGAACGGTCGTGTCGAGCGTCGCAAAGAGCTTGTTCTCGGCAAAAATGTCACTCTTAGCGAGGACATTCATCAGCGTAGACTTACCCACATTGGTATAGCCGACGAGGGCGACACGCACCATCTTGCCACGGTTCTGTCGCTGTACGCTCTTCTGCTTGTCGATCTTCTTGAGCTGCTCCTTGAGCTGTGAGATCTTGCGTAGGATGATCCGTCGGTCGGTCTCTAGCTGCGTCTCACCTGGGCCACGTAGCCCGATGTTACCACCACGCTGTCGCTCGAGGTGCGTCCATAGTCGGGTCAGACGTGGCAGCATGTACTGGTACTGCGCCATCTCTACCTGCGTCTTGGCGTGTGCCGTCTGTGCTCGCGTAGCAAAGATGTCGAGGATGAGCGAGGTGCGGTCGAGGATGCGTATGCCTAGCTGACGCTCTATGTTGCGTAGCTGATTGGGTGCTAGCTCATCGTCAAAGATGGCCAGCCCCACCTCGTGGGCAGAGACATACTCGGTGATCTCGTCGAGCTTGCCTTTGCCCACAAAGGTGGCGGGATTTGGCGTGTCAAGACGCTGTAAGAAGCGCGCCACAGGCTCTGCACCCGCAGTCTCTGAGAGAAAGGCCAGCTCATCAAGATACTCCTCCGCCTGCGTCTCCGACACGTCGGGAGTGATGAGCCCCACGAGGATCGTGCGCTCACTCGATTGAGAAGTCTTGATAAACTCTTTCATACAGAGGACTAGTAGATCGCGTACGACTTCTCACGCATCGCCTGATCATCGGCAAAGAGATGTACCCAGGGGATCTTTGCCGCAAGGAAGTTGGCGGGATAAGCCTTCGCCTCGGGGAGCAGATTGATAATGTGTCCCACAGCGTGGCGCACGTCCTGTCCCAGTGCGAGGAAGACCAGTCGCTTAGACTCTTCGAGCGCCTCAAGCGTCACGGTAACCAGCTGACGCTGCTCACCCTGCTCGGAGGTCATCTCGTTGGGCGCAAAGACGTCGTCTGAGATATACAGCTCCACCTGGTCGGGATAGACCCCAGCGAGATGACCATCTACGCCCATCTCGAGGAGGGCTAGGTCAAACTGTGGACGCCCATCTAGGTGGCTCACACGCTCTGCTACATGCTGCTGCAGAGCTGTCGCAGCCTGCGCGGGCTCTTGTGCAGCCTCCTCCACAGCGTGGATATGCTCCGCAGGGATCTGTAGCGGATCAAAGAGCAGACGCTGCAGTAGCGTGCGATGCGCTAGATCAGCTCCGCCCAGCTGCTCGTGAAGGAGGTAGAAGTGTACCCGCTGCCAGTCGATACGGTTGCGCCAAGGCTCTGAGGTGAGTGCCTTTGCCAAGACCTCCGCATGCTCCTCTAGTGAGAGGGCTAGATGAAAGTCGCCTTCGGTCGCCTCAACGGCCTCAGCGATAAACTGTGCGAGCTGCGTCGTGACTAGCTCAGGGGTACTGTATTGATGATAGTTCATAGGATATATGCTAGGTTAGTAGTGATAAGATAAAGTGTTGTGACCATCATCCTTAGTAGGCAGTTACTCCTCCCAGATGATGTCATCTATGAGGTCGTGATCCTCCTCCACCTTCAGCTTAGGTAGCGGGTTGTCTGGATCATCGTCCTCTTGTGTCGTGCGGTCGTTGAGCGGTTGGCGCAGGATCTCGTTCGGGTCATGCAGTGAGGGAGCGTTGATCTCTCTCCATATCAGATCCTTCAGCTCGGTCAGTCCACGTTGTGCCACAGCAGAGATAAAGATCGTCGGTACATCCTCGGGTAGCGTCTCCGAGACGAGGTCGATAAGCTCGCTGTCTGCCATGTCTATCTTGGTGATCGCTAGGATGTGTCGCTTGTCGATCAGTCCTGGATTGTACTCCTCCAGCTCACGACATAGCATCCGATACTCGGCAATGATGTCGGGACTGTCGATAGGCACCATAAAGAGCAGGATCGAGTTGCGCTCGATGTGTCTGAGGAAGCGAAGCCCTAGTCCCTTACCCTCGGCGGCACCCTCGATGATGCCGGGAATGTCCGCCATGACGAAAGAGCGGTTGTCACGATAGGAGACCATCCCTAGGTTCGGTTGTAGCGTGGTGAAGGGGTAGTCCGCAATTTTAGGCTTCGCAGCTGAGAGTGCTGCTAGGAGCGTCGACTTACCCGCATTGGGTAGCCCGACCAATCCCACGTCCGCCAGCGTCTTGAGCTGTAGCACCACGAGACGCTCCTGACTCGGTTCGCCAGGCTGTGCGTAGCGAGGTGCTTGATTTGTTGAGGTCTTGAAGAAGTTATTACCCTTGCCTCCACGTCCACCTGGGAGTAGGAGGTGCCGCTCACCATGCTGCGACACATCTAGGATAAACTCGCCCGTCGAGGCATCATGTACGCTCGTCCCGCAAGGCACCTCGATCACAATGTCGGGCGCATCAGCACCCGTCTGTAGCTTAGCACCGCCTGCCTCGCCACTCTCGGCGATGATATGACGGTTGTAGCGCAGGTGTAGGAGCGTCCAGTAGTTTTGGTTGGCCTCTATATAAATGCTACCGCCACGACCACCGTCACCTCCGTCGGGACCACCCTTTGGGATGTACTTCTCACGACGAAAGTGTGCCGATCCTCTACCGCCCTTGCCCGAGCGAAGATAGATCTTGACGTAGTCTACAAAGTTGCTCTCACCTGCCATTGATTTACTTGTTGTGCTGTAAGCTCTTGTCTATCGATACGAAGATAGCCTCCGTGATCTCCTCTATGGAGCCGGCGCCAGGCACCTCGTAGTGTACCCCCTTGCGGTGGTAGTAGTCCACGATCGGGAGTGTGCGCTCATTGTAGACGCGTATGCGGTCAGCGATCACCTCAGGCGTATCGTCGGCACGTCCCTCGATCTTAGCACGATTGAGTAGACGTGTCCGTAGCTCCTCCTCGGGGACCTTGAGCTCGATCAAGCAATCCACGCTCGTCTGATCTTTCTCTAGGAGCGCATCGAGTGCCTCCGCTTGAGCTACCGTACGGGGGAAGCCATCGAAGATAACACCCTCGATACCCTCGGGGAGATGGTGCAGCTCGTTGGCTATAAGGTCGATAATCGTATCGTCATCTACTAGATGCCCCTGGGATATGATACTCTGTACGCGCTTGCCTAGAGGCGACTGGCGAGCGATCTCCTGTCGGAGTAGATCGCCTGTAGAGATATGCTCTAGGTGGTAATGCTGCTCGATGAATTGGCTCTGTGTACCCTTGCCAGCACCTGGTGCGCCGAAGATTATTACGTGGATCATTGCTTTTTAGATAGAAGTTGGTTTAGATGGTCTCTGTGGACCGTATGATTATTCCTGTATGATTACTCTTTAAGTATGTAGATGTCATCGAGCATACGCCCCTGCTCGTTGTAGTCGAGGCCGTGTCCGACGATGAAGCTGTTGTGGATCTCCATCCCCACATAGTCGGCATGGATAGGACACTGGAGTGCCTCGGGCTTGAGTAGCATAGTGGCTATGCGTACCTCGGCAGCACCGTCGGCAAGAAACTTCTCCTTGAGCTTCATCATCGTAAAGCCCGTGTCGATCAGATCCTCTATGACGATGACCATGCGACCCGCTAGAGGCGCTGTCACAGGCATCACCTCCTTAAGCTGGTAAGTGCTCCCCATGCCAGAGTAGCTCGAGTAGCGTGCGAAGGCGACCTCCGCAGTGGTATTGATCGCCTGCAGTAGCTCTGCGGCAAACATGAAGGAGCCGTTCATAATGCAGACGAAGAGTGGATCACGTCCCTCCGTGTCTTGACGTATCTGCTCCGCTAGTTGCCGTGAGGCTGCACGTAGCTGCTCGCCCTTGATGTATGGTACAAAGGTCTTGTCGTGTACTATAATCTCCTGATCAGTCATAGTGAAAATAACAAGCTGGCGGTCTCTCATAGCGGAGGCCGCTTCTTTTTTTATTGTAGTGAGTAGCACAAAGGTACAAAAATAGGTGATGCACCAACCTCCCCCCTTCGAGAGGCTGTAGACTCAACTATCAAATGCCTCAATTCTAGCGAGAGAAATTCGACGTTGGCTCGTTACAACAATTTACAGCCGACTACATTTCGATACGGGATAGTGTCGGAGAAAACTGATTTCCACGTGGATATTTCGAAATGCCCACGTGGAAAAGAAAAAATTCCTCGG
>OLQD01000293.1_pt1 | contig 48471 bp, 64 predicted proteins | sample 1672841 | NCBI WGS metagenome assembly OLQD01 (sample SAMEA3136729, study PRJEB25190) | human gut metagenome | biome: human gut; feature: human-associated habitat; material: faeces | place: Austria | collected 2013 | reverse complement strand
TGGAAGGAACGGTAAGTAGTGTGACACCGTTGAGTAAGAATGGGGTGATTTCGTTCATTGTACAACTGAATGAAGATAATAACAAGCGATTGCGTTCCGGCTTGAAGACGGATGTATATGTAATGAATGCCGTGAAAGAAGGGGTTTTAAGATTGGCGAATGCTTCTTATTATGTCGGTCGCGGTGAATATGAATTATTTGTTCAGGATAGTAAGGATGAAGTAGTGAAGCGTAAAGTTCAATTGGGTGACAGTAATTTTGAATATGTGGAAGTCATATCGGGATTGAAACCGGGTGACAAGGTGGTTGTCAGCGATATGAGCAGTTACAAAAACAAGAATAAGTTGAAGTTGAAATAAGAAGCAGCTATGACATAAACAACAAGATAAAACTCTCTCTTAATTAATACATTGATTGTTACGGGAAATGAAGTGTCTTTTCTTCCTTTTCACTCATTTCCCGAACATAATTTAATTTGTTCTTAGGCTATGTCGTTTTTTTGATTGTTTACTTTTTTATATTATTCATAATGCTTGTTGGCATTCTTATTCCGGTATACAGCATCAGTTGTATTAGTCCGGTAGATGTGTTGTGGGATGAATACGACTGACAAAAACGATCATACTGTCCGTTATCGGACAATATATTAAATAATAATCTGTTGAAAATTAAATGTTTATTGCTTTGGTATATCTTTTGATTCATAAAAATAAAAAGTGTATAAGATTAACAATTTAAATAAGAAAAATTATGGCAATGATTAAATTAACCGGTATCAATAAAATCTACCGTACCAATGAGATTGAAACATTAGCACTGGAAAATGTAAATTTGGATGTGATTAAAGGCGAATTTGTTAGTATTATGGGGCCTTCCGGTTGCGGTAAGTCTACCTTGTTGAATATTATGGGGTTATTGGATGCTCCCAGCAGTGGAAAGATTGAAATAAACGGTACTTCTGTAGAAAGTATGAAAGATAAAGAACTGGCTGCTTTTCGTAATAAGACTTTGGGATTTGTGTTCCAGTCATTCCACCTGATTAATTCGCTGAATGTGATTGACAATGTAGAATTGCCTTTGCTCTATAGAAAGATGGCTGCCAAGGAGCGTACCCGTTTGGCAAAAGAAGTGTTGGAGCGTGTCGGTTTAAGTCATCGTATGCGCCACATGCCCACACAGCTTTCCGGTGGTCAGTGTCAGCGTGTGGCGATAGCCCGTGCTATTGTGGGCAATCCCGAAATTATCCTTGCCGATGAGCCTACCGGAAATTTGGACTCAAAAATGGGTGCTGAAGTAATGGAGTTGTTGCATAAATTGAATAAAGAAGATGGACGTACCATTGTGATGGTAACCCATAATGAAGAACAAGCCAAACAGACTTCAAGAACTATCCGTTTCTTTGATGGCCGTCAGGTGCAATAACTGGAGGCTACTTCATTTTTTCTACGGACCATTAATGAAAAGGTACTATAATGATAAAAAAAACAATAGGACAAGTAATTTATCAATTGCGTAACCAACCGTTACTAAGTGCAATTACTATATTGGGAACTGCCCTCGCTATTGCTTTGATAATGGTTATTCTAATTGTCTATCAAGCGAAAACGGCGGACTATGCTCCTGAAGTAAATCGTTCACGCTCGCTTTACGTCAAATGGGAGCGTACGGTATATGACAAAAAAGAACCTAACAGCGCAGGTCATTCCCGACCTTCATTGTGGATGGCTAAAGAAGTCTTTTATCCGTTGAAAACTCCCGAAGCTGTATGCGTTACTTATGAAGCCGGTGAAGTATTAGTCAGTACTCCAGGAGCTGATGAAGAGGTCAATACACCGTTGTTACTGACAGATGCTGATTTTTGGAAGATATACCAATTTCATTACTTGTCGGGAAAACCTTTTACCCAGGCTGACTTTCAGTCGGGAATAAAGAAAGCTGTTATTGTTGAAAGTGTGGCGAGGCGTCTTTATGGAGATGTGGACGCTGCTATTGGGAAACCTGTACAGATTAATTTTACTGATTATACTGTTTGTGGTGTAGTAGAGAATGTAAATCGTTTTTGTGAGTTTGCATGGAGTGAGGTTTATGCACCTTATTCTTCGAATGCGATAGCCAATAAGGTGGAAGCAGGAGAAACTCAGGGAAATCATATCATTACTATCTTGGCGCATAGTTCAGATGATTTTGAGAAAATCCGTAATGAGGTGGCCCGTGGAGTGGCACAGATTAATACGACACTGGGTGAGAGAGAATTGCAACTGATGGGGCAACCGGATAACTTCCGTACTCAGTTGAATCGTAAATTTGCCAACTCGTATGAAAATCTGGATGCGGCATATTGGAAATATGGCATTATGATTATTGTTATTTTATTGGTTCCCGCCATTAATCTAAGCGGATTGACACATACCCGTATGCGTCGTCGGCTGGAAGAATTAGGTATTCGTAAATCTTTTGGCGCTACACAGGGAGAGTTGGTGTGGCAGGTTTTGAACGAGAACTTTGTATTGACATTAATCGGTGGGATGCTGGGACTTGGACTTTCTTATCTGTGTCTGTGGCTGATGAGTGATTGGTTGCTTCAGACTGCTTGGGGAGCAACAGCTACCATGAATGTTTCTATGGTCAGTCCTGTTGTATTTTTTGTGGCGCTTTGTTTTTGTCTGGTGCTTAATTTGCTTTCGGCATACATTCCTGCCTGGCGTGTTGCCCATACTCCGATTGTCGATTCGTTAAATCAAAAACTCTAAGGCTATGCTGATTCATTTATTAATTATTATAAAGAATAATCTTCGTGCCAATCTGTTGCTGATGGCTGGAATGTTCGTCATTGCTACTTCACTGTGGTATGCTGTGGATTATGTGTATGCTGTGGTAGTGAACCAACAGAAATCATTAGGGTTTGATTGGGAGCATGTATATTATGTACAAGCGGCCGTCTTACCCAATGAAAGCGTGGAGTGTGACACAGCAAGTCGGTCTGATGATGAAGTGACAGCTGAATATTTGGAATTTTATAATCGGCTGCAACATCATCCGGCAGTAGAAAGTGCATGTTATACTTTGATGCATTTCCATTATATATGGAAAAACGGTAGTGGAACCATGTCTTATGATACATTGAAGACCAGTGCGATGTATCGGGAAGTCACTCCTTCTTATTTTACCGTGTTTCGTGTCAGAGGGGCTGATGAATGTTCGCCTGAAGAGTTGTCCCGGCGGGCATCACATACCAATGATTTTGTGGTGACGGAAAATACAGCTTGTCGGCTGTTGAATCCGGACATAAATAATATGACTGTAAAAGGAGTGGAGCTAGCCGGTCGGTTTATTCATAGTGGGGTTTCCATGCGCGAGGATGAACCAGATTCGGTGCGTGTGGCCGCCGTATGCGAGAATCAGAAATATAATGAATATTCCAATTGGAGTAAAGCCGTTTATCGCATTGTACAGTTGGGACAGGGAGATTTTAAGATAAGCTATGGCAGTATTCCTTATCATGATATATTTATTCGTGTGAAGGCAGATGCCGACCGTCCTGGCTTTGTGGAATCATTCCGGAAAGAGATGAAGAAACAGCTGCGTGTGGGTAATCTGTATCTGGCGGATATGCGTCCTATGAGTTATTACCGGAATGAACATCTGGCTGATTATCGTAGCGATCTTTATACTTATTTGGCCATTGCTGGATTCTTTTTAGCTAATGCGTTTTTGGCCATATTGGGTACTTTCTGGTTCCGTACGCAGCAGCGTCGTGAAGAACTGGCCGTCCGTCTGGTTGCTGGGGCTACGCCGCACAGTCTTCAGACTCTTTTAATGGGAGAAGGCTTTCTACTGATAACCATCGCTTATATTCCTGCTTTGGTTGTAGCTTATAATTTAGGTATTTCTGATTTAGTAGAGACATGGCCTGTAGAATGGAGTTTCACACGTTTCCTGATAGGAGGGCTCGTTACTTTTCTGTTACTTTGGGCTATTGCCGCTATCAGCATTTGGTTTCCGGCACGGCAGGCCATGAGTATCCAGCCAGCTGAGGCATTGCATGGTGAGTAAATCAGATATTCATTTTATTAAAAGATGGAATTAATGAAAAACGGAGATACATTTGGGATCTATTTGGAAATATAGAACATTGTATCTCTGCTTTAATTTATATATCAGGAAATGAAATCGTGTGCGAAAATGAAGTTGGTGTTCATTTTCGGACAGTGTATAATAAAGATAATATGTTTATATTCAGTTTTTTGTGTCTTTGGCATGACTTTGGCTAGTATAGATATAAAGTGTATAAGAAAATAATAAAATAGAATTCGAAAATGATAAAACAGTATTACAAGCAAGCTTTGGCACAACTACGCCAACATCCGCTTATCAGTATTATCGGTATTGTGGGGACTGCGCTGAGTATTTTCCTTATTATGTTGGTAGTGATGATGCAACAAGTAAAGGTCGCTCCTTTTTCTCCCGAGTCCAATCGTAACCGTTTTTTACATGTACATTATATGAGTATCAGTCATAAAGATTGGGGAAATGGGACAAGTAATGGTCCGATGAGTGTACAGACTGCACGTGAAGTATACAAATCGTTGAAGACTCCTGAGGCTGTTACTGTTTATTGTTGCATGACGGTGTCCACTCCTGTTTCCCTACCTGGTGCGCCTGCGATAGGAGCTGATGTGCGTGAGACAGATGATACATTTTTTCATGTGTTCGATTTTCAGTTTACAGATGGAAAGCCGTATGATGAAGCTACTTTTACAGCTGGGCGCCCTGTAGCTGTTATAACAGAGAGCATATCACGTGCCTTGTTTGGTTCTATTCAGTCTGTAGGTAAAGAATTTCTGCTGAGTCATGCTCCTTATCGTGTAGTAGGAGTAGTGAAAGATGTTTCAACTAGGGGTAGCAAAACGAAATGCGAGAGCTTTAATATGAATTGCGCTGAAAATTAATAAGATACGATTCGGGAGTTTCAAATCATTTTGCGACATATTGAAGAATAAAGTGACAAAACGACCGTCTACCTCCCTTACCAGAATAGTATAAAGTGAAACCGCACAGGCTTTATACAATAAAGATATAAAATATCCTCGACTTATCCAAACACCCACTTGGAAGCATCGGTTAAATACCGCTTAAAAGCCCTTTAAATAAAGGATTTACAGTCTTTATTATTTTCTCCATACATCCCTATACATATTGGCTTAAAAGAGCATTTTAAAGCCTTTATTATCTCAGATCTTCCACCATGGGAGTAATATGCTGATTTGTTAAACAAGTGTTAAAGGGGTTACACTTTTCTAACTTGGGGTTACAGTTTGGGGTTACAAATCGCAAAAAAAAAACGCCCGAATATTGGGGTATATGTATTATAAAAATGGCTCTAAAATAGAAAAGCCTTGTTTTTTACACCCTATATGTACATTGGGTTGAATTTGTAGCAAATAATAAGATATTGATTATTAGACAATTACTTGCATAATTGGGATAAAACACCTATATTTGCATAGATTCAAGCTGCAAATTATATGTTGGTGTGTGATGATAGACTAGTCGAAGTGCTCCCGGTTTCATTACCGGGGCACTATAAAACAGTGATTCTAGCCAATTCGTTATATAAGTGTCAGGATATAGGCTTTAGTCTATTTTTTAAGGTAATAAGATTGTTGTTCGCGTGAGGCTGCCCCATTTTCTGCATAGATTTGAGGCAGCCTCTTTTATAATTAATAGTATGGAAGGAAAATTAGTGGTTTCTTTTGATTTTGTAAATGAAAACGACCTGAGGATCGTTGATCAGAGATATTGTAACACGCTAATCGCTCCAGTATGTGGTGAAAACGTGACAATAAACGATTATGTTGATTTTCAATTAGCTCTTACAAGTTTCCTAAATTGTTATTTAACAGATGATTTATCGCGTCATCTCGTTTCCCGTCTCCCAATTGAGATAAGTTTAACGGAATAACATCTTTTTTAAACGAGTAATTCTCTTAATATAGCATATGAAAGTATCAGTAAAACAGCGAGTATTAATGATATTGCGGAAATCCATTCGCAGATTGTTGTGCGTTTTTTCTTTTGGACTAAAACAGCGCCAATCTCGCGATCTTCTTGAATTGCAGTACGTACTTCCTGAACATATTGCTGACGACACCGTTCGATCAGCATTGAATGATCATATAGAAGTATACTCGTGGTTAGCACACCGAGTGTCAATAATCCGATCGAAAGAAGAAATGCCCAGCGGATGTATAGGTGTTGTGAACTTCCTATGCGAAGGGAGATTAGAATTCCGTCTAAACTTGAGGATACAAGTAGAATATGTTGCCAAAACGACAATATCCTCTGAGAAGATTGAGCTGTGAGATCCTCTATCTTCTTCTGTTGCTTCTTATAATATTCCAATGATGTATTACGCATTCTTATTTTCTTATTAAATTATTAGTATCTGATTATCACTCAATTATTATCTTTATTTTATGGTCGGGGCATCGGGTTGCGCAGAAGAGCCTGATATACGCGATGAGCTCCGCTTTTTTTTTGCAATCTCTGCATGGAAGTCGGAGCTTGTTGTTGAGAGTTCCTGCTGTTCTAGCTTGGCAAGTTTTGTTTCTAATTCCTTTATTCTTCTCTCTTTTTCTGCAAGAACTTTTTCTTGTAGCTTTTTATAATCCTCATACATATTATATATATAAGCAGTGTCCATGGTATTAGGCGAAGCTGTACCTTTTATTTCACTCTTTAGCATAGAACCTTCTCCAGTGAGAATCCAGTTTGCTGAATAATGGGGATAATTTTCAACTATCTTTTGCAACCATTTAGATTGAATGTCTGTGCCATTACTAATAGCACGAGATAATACGCCTTTACTAGCACCGATTATCCTTTCTAAAGCACCAATTGTTATTCCCTCATTTATAGCAATTTCTTGAATTCTTGATAAAATATTACTCATATAATTGAAAATTATCCCCTATTTTTCTTGTTCAGGTTGAAAATTACCCCTATGTCTGCATCGGGTTTAATACAAACTGCGCCAAATATAGCAATTTTAATCCAATAAATATCGAATATGGGACAAGTAATTAAGTTAGGTGCACAAGGCAAGAAAGAACTTGCCGTCGCCTTTAAAGTAACAACAGCTTATGTCGGACAGGTATTGTCCGGTCAGAAAACGGGAGGTAAAGCCCCGGCGATCTGGGAAGCCGCCAAGAAGCGGAACGACAGCGAGCTGTACAATATTGACAAAATCGCCAAGCATGAGACTGTAAAGATTCTCGACAACAAGGGTAATGTAAAAGCAGAACGTACTAATTAATAATGTATAATTATGGAAACACCGAACAACAACCAGCAGACAACAGGTCTGCAAATCTTCTTCAAAGAAGATATTGATGCTAATGTAAGGGTAAAGGTAATCAATGGAGCTCCTTGGTTTGTGGGGAAAGATGTGGCGGCTTCTCTAGGGTACACCAAAACACGAAACGCAATTTCGCAACACGTTGATAATGAGGACGCCCTAAAACAGGGCGTCCCTGATAATCAAGGATTTATTCAAAAAACAATTTTAATCAATGAAAGTGGCATGTATGCTCTTATTTTCGGATCCAAGTTACCGACTGCCAAAGCATTCAAAAGATGGGTAACTAACGAGGTTCTCCCCTCCATCCGTCGTACCGGCGGCTACTCCGTTCGTCCGACACAGCGTCCGACGCTTCCCGCACCCAAGTTTCGTCCTGACTTCATCGAATGGAAACAGGCTGTGTGCCGTTATCTCAACCGGAATGATCTGAAAACGGTCGCCACCAACATGAAAGTCACCTACTCCCATGTATGCAAGGTGTATTCCGGCAACACAATGAGCCGCCGTATAGCCGACAGACTGACGAAACTGGCTATCTCCCACAAGAACAAAGGCATCATATATCCCGAACCTGTTCCGGTGTACAGACAACTGCTGATAGAATGGGAGGAACAGGGATGATTACTTATACGATGGGTATCAACCTTGAATACCTGAGGATCGCGATAACGATCTGGCGTGAATACGGGATGCTTTGCCCCATCATCATTCCCAAGGACCAGGACGCCGAAGGGGCGGTGATGGTGAAGATAGGACCGACAACCGACATGAAGGTCGCGGAGATGGTCGACAAGATATGGGACATAGCCGGCGCGAAGCGTCTGGTCAAGGAAATCGAAAAATAAGAGAATATGAATAATAGAATATCAGACTTACCGTTAACCACTACCCCGGTGGGGTTGGGTTATAATAATATGAATGTGTTTAGAAACTCATTAGGGGAATTACAGGTCCAACTGGCAGCACCGCCGCTTGGCCTTGACGGGTCAATTTTTTTAAAAGGTGAAATAACACATGACGCCGGAGAGGTCCGGATGATCAGAAAACATAAACTGATAAAAATTGAAAGATTATGAAGAAACTGACAGCAATTTTGAAAGGCTGCAACCTTGTGGACAAGTTGTTCAGCCTGCGTGAGAAAGAGATCAACCGTAAGATCGAGGGAGCCAAGGACGATTGCGAGAGACGCAAGGCCGAGGCGGAGATCAAGTATGAGAACTATTGCAAGGAACTGGGTGAGAAAGATGTAGACTACCGGCGCATCATCAACGGAATGCTTGAATGCAAGCAGGAGATAATGGACGCCGACGAAACGCTCAAGGTGATTGCGGAGGTGGAAGCGGACCTTCAGTCCGAGGCCGAGCTGGAGGAAGAGAAAGAAAAATAGTTCATACAACCGGTAATAGATTGAATTTTAGTTAGACATTCCGTCCCGGTCCGTGACGGATAGGGACGGAAATTTGAAGACAATTTTATAAACCCTTAAAAATGATTCGTAATGAAAACATTCAGAATAATCCATATAGCGGCCGCTGTCATCGGCCTTGTGGTAGTGCTCAGACTGGCGGACAATCTCCGCCCCACCTTCAACGAGAACCTTGCCGCTTCGGTCCTTGCAGTCGTATGCTGCCTTTCCCTTATCGGACAAAGGTATTACAGGGAGGAAAAATAGGACCGCGGTCAGGGAGCCGGAAGGCGGCCCTCGTTTCCGGTCCGACGCCGGAAACCGCACAAAGTCAAATTATACAGAAATGCCAATCTTTATAGACAACAACATACTGGTAGTCACCAAAGACGAGCTTGTTCCGCGGTTTTACAGCTACAACAGCTTGAAAGTTCAGCTGTTCCGCCATCAGGACAAGCCCACCGGAATCAAGCGGTACAGCCGCGGCGGTGGCAGCGGAAGACGTCTGCTGGTGCTCTTCGATTCCCTTCCCGCCACCATACGGGAGTCCCTCGGCGATCCCCGCCGTGTGGAACATATCCTCCTGCTTTACTTCAACACGGACGCCGCCGCCGTGGAGTTCTACTCCAACATCTATGAGGATGCCGGCGGAAAACTCTCCACGGAGGAGCAGGAAAGGTATGTGATGAACGCCTCCGTCCTGAACGCCCTGCTGGCGTTGCGCGAGGCCCGTCTTACCGAATGGCAGTCCAGAGGCAGAAGAAGCATGTACGGACTGGACGACTCGGTATGGAGTGATTACAGCACATTCGGGAAGGTGCTGGAGGAGAAATTCGGGAAGACGCACACGCTGCCCCCCTCCCGTGCCCGCCTTCTGGAGAAAATGAGGAAATACGCCGCCCTGGATGCGGAGGAGAGATACCGTTTCCTTGTCAACAAGAACAGGGGTAACAATTCCGCAGGAATACGGACGGAGAAGGCCCGTGCCCTTCTGGAGAGCATGTTCGTGCACCAGTCATGGAAACCTGACGCCGCCGAGGTGTTCCGCCAGTACGAGGCCTTCCTTTCGGGTTATGTGGAGGTTGTGGATGTGGAAACCGGGGAGGTGTTTGACCCGAAAGGGTACGGAAAAATATCCCAGCGTACGGTAAGCGGCTTCCTGTCCTCGTGGGAGTCGGGCGTGACCACGTCGCGCAGGCGCACGGGCAACCGTCAGATCCGTCTGGGCATGTATGTTCCTTTCGAGACGCTGGAGCATCCCCGATGGGCTGGAAGCATCATATCCGTGGATGACCGTCAGCCCCCCTTCTTCTATGCCGAAGGAAAGCGTGTATGGTTCTATTGCGGGGTGGACCTGGGAAGCGAGGCGATCACCGCATGGGTTTACGGCACCGACAAGGAGGGCATCATCACGGAATTCTACCGCCAGATGGTACGCAACTACGCCCTATGGGGTATGCCGCTTCCTTACGAGCTGGAATGTGAGAGCAACCTGAACGCCGGTTTCTCGGACAGCTTCCTCAAGCCCGGCGCGATGTTCAAGTCCGTCAGGATCGAGGCCAACAGTGCCCGTTCCAAACGGTGCGAGGCGTACTGGCGCCCGTTGCGTTACAGGATGGAGAAAAGGCGTGAGGGCTGGCTGGCCCGTCCGTTCGCCAGAAGCGAGTCCAACCAGGCGGCTGTCGGAAAGGTTCCTGTCCTGCCTTACGAGAGAATCGTCCAAGAGTGCCTTGAAGATATCGAGAAGTGGAACAACACGGAGCATAGCATCTATAAGGGAATGACCCGTTGGGAGGTGTTCCTGCAGAAACAGAACCCCGACAATGCGAACTCCATCAACTGGCGGGGCATTCTTCTTTCCTTGGGGAAGAGGACGGCAACGAGTGTCAGCATGGCCGGACAGATACGGTTCAGGAACTCCTTCTATCTTCTGGGTGACGGCGGCACGCTGTGCACCGGCGAGAAGCTGGTCGGTTACATGCGTGTCCTGGCGGGGAAGGACGTGGACATCTATTACCTGGACGATAATGACGGGGAGGTGCTGAACGCCGTTGTCTGCCTCAGGGGAGAGAGCAGGATCATATGCGAGGCGGTCCCACAGCCGCGTACGGCGCGTTCCGTTCTGGAGGAGACTCCGCAGCAGAGGAAGAACCGGGAGCTGATGGCGCGTTACCGGAACACGCTCGAGGGGTACAGCAAGGAGCGTTACCATGAGATCGGCAGGGTGGCTGTCATAGACCACAGGAGCGACATACTGAATGACGGGTTCCGTATCGCATCCCTTGAAAGGAGGAGTATTCCGGAAAGGGACGGCGAGGTCGAGATATTGGAAGAGACACCTGTGGACAACACTCTTTTAAACGGTACCCAAATATCATTCAAAAAGGATTTAAGAACAAACTTTTAATATTATAACATATGGAAATAGAAACAACACGGGAATACAGACAGAAGGTGCTGGAAGCCCTGGAAGAGGCGAGAAAGCGTTTCAGCGGGAGCAACGGGGAGTTTGCCAAGAAATACGGGCTCCATCCCAGTATCTACAGCGAGATAGTCAAGGGGAAGATAACGGCGGACACGGAGAGGAAGATCGGGGATGCCAGATGGCTGGCTGTCGGCCGTCTGCTTGGGGTGGCCGCTTCGGAACGTGCCTGGAGGATGGCCCGCACGGATGTGTTCAACATGATCGAGCAGTATGTGGATTTCTGCAAGGAGCATTCCAAAGCGATGATGTTCGTGGACGAATGTGCCATAGGGAAGACATACTCCGCCTTGTACCTGTCCCGCAACCGCAAGAACTGCTTTTATCTGGACGCCACGCAGTGCCGCAGCCGCCGTTCCTTCATCCTCCATCTGGCGCGCTGCATCGGCGCGGACGAGGGTACGACCGAGGAAATGGAGGACAGTATCAAGTATGCCTTGTGCAACATCCCGTACCCGGTGGTCATCATCGACGAGGCGGGGGCGTTGAGCTATGCCGCGCTTGAATCGCTGCATGGCCTTTGGAACGGTACGGAGAACCTCTGCGGCTGGTTCATGATGGGATCCGACGGATTGCGTACCAAGCTCCAGAACGGCAAGGGGCGCAGCAGGAAGAACTCATTCAAGGAGCTGTTCTCCCGTTTCTCCAGCAAGTATTATTCAATCGTGCCTACCGGCAAGGATGACCGGCTGCTGTTCTACCGCCGGCTGATCACGGATGTGCTGTCGGTCAATGTGGATGATATGCAGATAGTGAAAAAGGTGGTGAACATGTGTCTTGACACGCACGGGGACACATTGGAAACCGGATTGAGACGTGCGGAATCGGCATTGATACTTATGCAGGAAGGAGCCTAAAATGGAAAAGGAAGAGAAGAAACCCAAAAAACGGGTGCGCCTGCTGACCATGCGCAACGTGTATGACAAGAAAATATCGAAGTTCCGCTTTTCCGGCATGTGGGCCGACTATGTATCCCCCGAGCCCGAGGATCATGGGATATGGCTGGTCTACGGTGCGGAGAAGAACGGAAAAACCACTTTCGCCCTCATGCTGGCCAACTATCTCCGCCAGATGGCCAGGGTTCTGTACTTGAGCGCGGAGGAAGGCATTTCGGCAAGCATACAGGACACCTGCCTGCAGGTAGGTATTCCGCAGGAGTGCTCGAACATGTACATGTATGAGTATATGCCTATAGAGGATTTGTGGGAGAAGCTGCGTGACCGCCGCAGTGCCAAGGTGGTTTTCATTGACAATGCCTCCTATTACAAGGACGAGCTGATGAGCAGGGAATACGGGCTGCTGAAACTTGTCCGCAACTTTCCGGAGAAACTGTTTGTCATTCTGGCACATGAGGAGAAAGGGAAACCGCATAATGTCGCCGCACGGCAGGCATCCAAACTGGCCAAGGTAATTTTTCATATCCAAGGGCTGGCGGCCATAGTCGGCGGACGTGTCGGAAACAATGTGGGCAGGAAGATTCCCATTGTCGAGGACAGGGCACGCCTCTATCATGGCGATGTGCTGAACGACGAACCATTTAACAGCAATAACAATGAACAAGAGAATTGAATTACCCGCGACAAATGCCCAGAAGCGGTGCATACACCGCCTCAGACGGCAGTTCGGACTGGACGAGGATGAATACAGGCATCTTGTCCGGCAGTTCAGCGGCGGACGGACAACGACGTCCGCGGAGTTGTGCAAAAGCGAGGCCGCAAGGCTGATCGGGACGCTGCTCGATCCCGACGGGAGAAAGGATCCGGAAAGACGGGAGAAACTGGCACTGGTCAAGGCCATTTACGCCGTGTCGATGGATATCGGTTTTCTCAACAGGAGCTACCGCAGCGACAATCCCGTGGAGGTCGAGATGAACAAGGCGAAGATCACCTCCTTCCTGAAGAGCCACGGAGGATGCAGGAAGCCGGTGTCAAGCCAGAATTTGGAGGAACTGAAGGCCACACTGAAACAGCTGAAGGCCATAAGACGGAAGGAGGAGGTATGAGAATGAAGCACCTTGTGTATGCGATATCCGCCCTCTCGGCTTTCACGGGCATGATAGTTAATGATGACTTCCGGGCGAAAATATGGTCACTGAACGCCATGTTATGGATTCTGGTAGCATGGACAAACGATAATACACAATAACAATGATGACAATGGAAAAGACGAAATTCGAAAAGGAATGTGCTGATATGTGCGATGCCTGCCGGGCTAAAGAGCTGGACATCTGCCGGGAGGATGCGGACACCGTGCAGCCGATGTTCGCCCGGTGCGGGCTGTGCGGGAAGGTGTTTTGTGAGTACAACAACCACATGACCGTGAACCATCTCTGCTGGGAATGCCAGACGGCCATAGAACAGAACGTTGACTGCAACGAGGAGATAATCGACCCTGATTTATTCAGGAATTTATTCACTAATAAATAAGAACAGATATGGATATCAAGAATTTATCTGAAAAGGAACGTGAGGCCCTGCTAAGCAAGCTGCAGGCCGAAAAGAAAAGAAAGGACGGGGACCGAAAGAAGAACTACCAGAAGCTGCGCGCCAGATTCCTTGCCTCTGTGGAGAGAAAGCTCCGCAAGTATATCAAGGACGGCCAGGAGTTCAAGGAATGGCTCCGTAAGGAGGCCACCGCCTACTATGACCAGCTGAAGGAGTACGGCGGTCTGAAACGTGACGAGCAGCTCGGGTTCGAGGTAAAGAACGACACCTTCAAGGTTTCCGTCAAGGGGAACCGGGTCAAGGGCTTCGACGAGAGGGCCGACGTGGCAGAGAAGCGCCTAGTGGACTACCTGAACGCATGGATCGGCAAGAAGGGCGATGACGGGCGCAACCCCATGTACAAGCTGGCCATGTCGCTGCTCCAGCGCAACGAGGCCGGGGATCTTGACTACAAGTCCATCTCCCGCCTGTACGAGCTCGAGGACGACTTCAACGACCCCGAATATTCGGAAATCATGCAGCTCTTCCGTGAGAGCAACGTGGTGGAAGGCACGGTGATCCGCTTCTACTTCGAGGAAAAGGACGGAAACAATCAATGGAAAAGAATAGAACCCTCATTTAACAAGATGTAAATTATGATGCACAATTGGTTTGAATGTTCCATCCGCTACGAGAAGGTGGCGGAGAACGGCATGAACAGGAAAGTAACGGAAGCCTATCTGGTCGACGCGCTGAGCTTCACGGAAGCGGAAGCCCGTATTATTGAAGAAATGAACCCGTATATCAACGGTGAATTTACAGTTTCGGGCGTCAAACGCGCCGGTTACAGCGAACTGTTCCCATCTGAGGAAGATGCGGCCGACCGCTGGTTCAAGTGTAAGCTGTTCTTTATCACGCTGGACGGAAAAAGCGGAGCGGAGAAAAAGACCCCCACTACCGTACTGGTGCAGGCCTCCGACCTTCGCGATGCCGTAAAGAAGCTGGACGAGGGGATGAAGGGCACGCTGGCGGACTATGTCATCGGCTCGGTGGCCGAGACCGCCATTATGGATGTCTATCCCTACACTGCTGATGTGAAACCTGAATTCTCCGGCGATGATAAGAAGGAAGTTTGACCATCCCCATGTAGTCCTGTGCCGCACATGCTGCGGCCGGGGCTTTCTTGAGAACCTGGACGAGCTGACGGACACCGTAAGTACCGTTACCTGTCCCGCCTGCAAGGGGAGCGGACGTGTGGTCGTATCCTCCGTTACCCTTACCACCGTGGAGCCCTATGATCCCGAATCCCCAAATCTCGCGCTGTATGGAAAAGGACGGAATGAATGAGTATCTGCTGAAAAATTTGGAGAGGGCCAAATCCGCAATGGAGGAGATACTGGATGAACCAAGACTCCGGTGCCGGGAGGGCTGGCATAAGCGTGACAGGGCGTTCCGCCCGCAGAGTTTCAGGAAAAGAACCACCTGGCACCGCATAAGGAGCCGGTGCTTTTAAAACAGATTTAAGAACCTTTTAAACGACAATCTTATGAACCTGAGAAAAGACAACAAGGAAAAGAAACCGATGCAGCTTATGCTGGACGAGATCTCCGGGATGACGGGCGTCTCGCAGGAGATGATCCTGTCCCGGATGATATCCAGGAACATATCCGATTCAAGGATGCTGTTCTGCTATATGGCGTATGAGGAAGGGTATCTGTTCCGTGAGATAGCCTCCTTCCTGAAGATATCCAGATGCAGGGCGACAACCGCGTATTATGATGTGAGACTGAGAAAGGAAAAGTTCCGCCCGATCATTGCAAGGCTGGCCGGATGCGGAACACCGGACTTTCCGCCAATGGGGAAGGAACATCAACCGGAAAAAAAACAAATGGACATCCTATGAGAACAACAGATAAAAACAAGCGGTATCCCATTCCGGGATTCCACTATGAGATAAGCATGAATGGTGAATTATGGAACACCAACACCGGAAGACTGATAAGACCCGGTTCGGACGGACGTTACTTACTAAGAAAACAGAAGCGTATGTATCGGTTTACTTATGGCAGGCTTCTGTATGCGGCTGAACATGGGATATGTCCTGATTCCATAAAAGGGATAGTCATTATGACGGAAGATAAAAAAACGGTTCTGACGACACGCGGGGATTATTGCAAGAAAGTCATAATACCTTTCAGACACGGTTCTTCCCAAAGAGATCTGGTCCAACGCTATCGCGAGGCTGTCTGTATAGCCGAAGTTATGATAGACTTTTATGAAGAAGGTAATATGGAGGAGATGGTGTCCGCTTTTACCATTTACGAATCAAAGGTCAAAGGCTATATGTATTCAGGAGGATTCACCAACAGCCAGGATGTTATAAAGGAAGCGTGGCAAAGTATCATCACCCGTGTAATATCAGGCGTAAGTGAAAAGAAACTGTTCACAATTGATCCTTATAATTATCTCCGCCGGTGTGTACGCAGCTATTTCAGTGAAAGGAAAAGGGAGCGTATGGCATTGGTCGGGACACCGGAAAGGAGAAAAGGGCAAATGACCTATGATGAGATTATGGAAGCATTATAATTCAAAACTGAATAGAAATGAGTGAATTATATATACCGCCTGAGCGATTTGAGAGAGACTTAATTACCGGACGATTTTTAAAAGGTTGTGTTTCTCGCAACAAGGGTCGTAAAATGGTTTATCATTCAAAACGTTCCAAGGCCAGAAGTATAAAAAATCTGTCTAAAGGACGTGGGGCTTGGCATAAGACTGGTGCAGGCATGAATAAAAAGAGCGTTGTTTTGATAAAGGATGAGAAATTATGTGGAGTATTCCCTTCGATACAAACGGCTGGTAAGATGATTGGCGTGGCTCCTTCTTTGATCAGTGCTATATGTCGGAAAGTGAGAGGCAAACATACGGCTAATGGATACAGATGTTTTTTCGAAGATAGCAATGATTGGTATAATTTAATTAAACAAGATTATGAATAATGACAGGCAGAAGATATTAACTGATTATATTTCCTACTTATACACAACAGGCAGAACTTATGATACTGTCGGGAAATATATCAAATATGTAACGGATTTTCTTGAACGTACTGAAGATGTCAATCGTCGTGGCTATCTGGTTTATAAGCGTGAAAATGCAGATGTCATGGTGCGTCATTCGCTAATGTGTTCAGCTATATGCGATCTATTATCCTATCTCAACATCGGATATGGAAAAAGGGGAAAGGCGGTGAAACCTTTGGAAAAACTTGATGTCATTTCGGATAAGAACAAGAAACAACTTAATGATTTCATTATATGGCTGACTGACAACAATGATTACTCTTCTCATACAGTTTATATATATTACACATCCATGAAAAAGTATTTCGAATACGCCAATGAGGTAAACATGGATAATTGCAGGAGGTTTATAAAAAGTCTTGAAGAAGAAAAATTATCTCCCGCTACCATCCGTTTGCGGATTACAGCAATAGAAAGATTTTCCAAATGGCTGAAGAAGCCTATAGAACTGAAGCGTCCCAAAATAAAGCGCAAGCTTGATGTGAACAATGTGCCGACCGAGGAGGAATATAACCGGCTGTTGGAATATCTCAAGGCAAAAAACAATAAGGATTACTATTTCTTTATTAAGGTTTTGGGAACAACGGGCGCCCGTCTGTCGGAATTCCAGCAGTTTACGTGGGAAGACATCATATCCGGGGAAGTGACATTAAAAGGAAAGGGTAACAAGTACAGACGTTTTTTCTTTCAAGAACAATTGCAGCAGGAAGCGAAGGTTTACGCTAAAGAACATGGTAAAACCGGGATTTTTGCGGTAGGGAGATTCGGCCCGATCACACAGCGTGGCTTTTCCCAGCACTTGAAAGCATGGGGAAAACATTGCGGCATTGATCCAAGGAAAATGCACGCGCACGCCTTCCGGCATTTCTTTGCTAAAATGTTCCTGAAAAAAAATAAAGATGTTATTCAACTGGCTGACCTTCTAGGTCACGGGAGTGTAGACACAACTAGAATTTATTTACAGAAAAGTTATGACGAACAAAAAAAAGATTTTAATCGAAACGTTACATGGTAGTGTAGCGCAGCTCAATGAACTGTCATCCATGACCGAAGGGATAGACATCTATGACGAGACCGGACATGTTGATACAAAATTTCTCATGGAAGCGCTATCCTGTGTCAATACCTTCGTGAATGCGAGCAATACGGTTGTTCAAAAAATATCCTCACTGTTAGCACCTGACGCCCCGGTTGGGGAAAAGAAGAAACAGGCTGACGAAGGCAAAAAATGGAATGTGGAAGAAATACTGAAACATTGTACTCTTGAGAACAATATCCTCAAACTTCCTCAAGTTCAATTCAATAAAAAATCTTATGCCGAAGCAAAAAAGTGGATAGAAGAAGCCGGCGGCTCATGGCAAGGTGGGAAGATACAGGGTTTCACATTCCCGTTTAATCCGGAACGTGTGTTTTCCATACTGAAAGAGGGTAAACGGTGCAACCTACAGCAGGATTACCAGTTTTTTGAAACTCCGGCCGATGTTGCTGACTGGCTGGTTATGCTTGCCGGAGGGATACATGAGGATGATACGGTACTGGAGCCGAGTGCCGGGCGTGGCGCGCTTATAAAAGCAATTCACCGGGCTTGTCCTTCTGTAATGGTTGAATGTTATGAGCTGATGCCGGAAAACAGAGAATTTCTTCATACCCTTAGCAACGTAATATTGCTTGATGAAGACTTTACCAAAGACAGTGTAGGTAGTTATACTAAGATAATTGCAAATCCTCCGTTTTCCGGTAATCAGGATATAGAGCATGTCAGGCTTATGTATGATCGATTGGAACAAGGTGGAACCCTTGCAGCAATAACCTGCCAACACTGGAGATTCGCTTCGGAAAAGATATGTATTGATTTCCGCAACTGGCTGAAAGAAGTACATGGAGAAGTGTTTGAAATCAGCGCAGGCGAGTTTAAAGAGAGTGGCACATCTATTAGTACAATGGCGGTAGTTATAAAAAAATAATTCAAAATGATGAAAAAAAGAATAAGAAATAAAATGATGAATAATCCCGGAAGGTATAAGCTACATCAGTATTTGAAATATGCTCACCAATGGGCGGATACAGTCAGCTATAAATGCCGGTTATATTTGATATTGAATAATGGGAAAATAGTAAAAACCGATTAATAACAAGATAGGAAGGAGCAAATTATGAATAAAAGAACAATCCAAATAGACGTAATTGGGAAAGTAGAAGGTACTCAATTTATGAAGTGCAAGCTATATACAAATGAAAACATTGTCATTATCATGATGAATGAATTTGATTATGAACGGTTGAAAAAGGAAGGAATCTTCATAAGAGATGGTAAAAGTCGAGATTCAGCCGGAGTGTTGAATACAACTAATACTTTCATCGAAGAAAATTAATACTCAAAACGGAACAGAAATGAATAAGATTATAGTCATAAAGAAAGAGAAACCTATCTATCAGTTAGATGGGCTTCCAGGAGTAAAAAGACGTAAGGTTGATGCGTATCTTATCAATGATACAAGTGATATTGAACCAACTCTTGAACTGGGATATGCGTGTACTGCTGCTGGAGATAATGGAGCCATAAATGTTTGGAAGGATGATGCAGGAATAATTCGCGGTGAATTAATGCGGTATTGTGTAACTGTTGAAAAGAAAACGTTCACTAGCTATGTAGAAGTGGAAAAATGTGTTAGCGATTGGCTTGAAAGAATTAACTAATAACTGAACAGCAATGAGTGAAACAATACAATTATCTCCTGGTCTTGTAGCTGCCTATAAGGAACTATTGACCAACCCAAAGAAAAATGGATTTTCTTTCCGTCCGATAACCGAATGTTTCAGAGAAATCGAAACGGTAACTCCAAAGCATGAATTATTTAATGTGTACATTGAATATCTGCAAAAGCCATTGCCCAAAGTAATATTCTACATTATCATGGATGAACTTTATGGTAACTTGACAGGACGGGCTATGGATGCGGAAGGTAAATCGGGGTATTTAGGGTACAAACTTGAATTTATAAAAGATAAATAATGAACAAGTCAAAAGAATATATTAAAAGTGAGAGTTTTGTGGTAGTCAATCCCGACTACCCGGTTATCGCAAAAGAAAATGCTCTTAAAGCTCTTGCAATGGCAGAGGAAGAAATGAAACGGAAAGCCATCGAAGTTCTTTCCTCTGTTTTGGATAACTGGGTGCATGGTGGTGACGCAGACTGTATCATTGCGGAGTTTGAGGAAAGATTAACTATAGGATAAAAACAGAACGGGCGCCTGCGGCATACAATAATATGCGGGGGCGCCCGTTGTCAATGAGAAGCTATCGTGTTTCTTTCCGCAGTCTTTCCCTGACCTGCCGCTCCGTGAATCCGAATGCCGCGGCGAACTGTTTGAATTTCTCCTTCTGCCCGGAGGGGAGAAGGGAGTACAGGCTTGAGAACGGCGTGCCGCCTTCCAGCGCTTTCCTGATTTCTTTCTTTTTCATATAAGTTCCTTTATCTGTTTCTTACAACATTCACAATCACACAGCAGCAACCTGGCCTTGTCGAACATCTTCTGTCCTATATTGCCGGACAGGTAGCATATCTCCTCGCCCCACGGGTCGATCCCCAGTGCCTTTGCCATGTGCGCTTCCAGGTGCTTCCTCTCATGGTCATAGGAGTTCTGGAACTCGGCGGGTGACGATGTGATCCCTATCACCATGACCGTCTGCCTTGTGCCGTAGTTGGAATAGGTGAGTCCGGTGTCCGGTTTGCCGGAGGACAGGTTCCTGTACGCCGTTTCCAGATCATCCCCGCGGCAGCCTATGTCATAGAGCCTGCCAATGATCTCGTCGGTGTAGTAACAGTCCACGGCATAGTAGACCGCCACCTTCCAGCCGTATTCCTCTATGTCAAACCGCTGGCGGATCATAACATCTCGTCCCATTCCACCGGTTCCCCGGCCCTTGTCATTTTCGCATACCACATGCACATGACCATGCCTTCCGGAGCGTCATAGTCATCTATGATATCCTTGACGTAAAGCGCCAGATGGGGCTCGTCGGCGATGGAGGACTTGAAACAGTCCGCCTTTGCCTGGTTGGCCACGTATACATAGTCATATAATGTGTTGTTCTCCACCCTGACCCCGTTCTTGGCCAGAAGTTCGTCCACCTTGTCCTTGGTCATGGGTTCAACCTTCTCGCTTTTTCCGGTTGCCGGGTTCATCCTGCGCATGAGCGACACGGCGAAGTCGCACAGCTTTTTGTTGAAGTGCCAGCCGTTATGCCGGAGGTACGCCGTCAGCTCCTTTGGCCGGTCATCGTATATGTCCAGAGGTTCCTTTGTCCTGTTCATAGTCTTCTTGTTAGCCGGGACGGGGGAATCCTCCGTCCCGGCGGGTTAAACTAACGGTATCTTGAATAGCGTCCTGTTCCGGGCACTCCGCGGCGCTGGCCCATCGAGCCGCCGCCATAACGGTTCCCGTATCCTCCGCCGTATCCGCCACGGTTTCCATAACCGCCACGTTGTCCCATGTCGTCATACTCGTCATAGTCATCGTAGCCGTCGTCGCGCTGTCCCATGCCGCTCCCTTCCGAGAGTTCCTCAATGCACTGCATGAGCTTGCCGCCATACTTGAGCATTTTTTCGGCATAATCGGACATTCTCTCGACCTTGCTGTCTTCTATCTCGATCATCATCATACTTGTTGTTTTTTAGAATTGTTCGTACTGGGCCTTTCCGCCGGTTTAAGCAGTTCGGCCATCATGGCCTTCAGCTCGGATATCTCCTCCCTGAGAGCCTTGTTTTCCGCCTCCTGTCTCTGCCTTTCGGCAAACTCGGGATTCAGTATCTCCATCATCTTGCCGCAGGCGTCCACTATGGCACGGTGGTGGTCTATGCTTCTGAGTATCTCCGCGGACCTGTTCCTCATGGCCGCCACCTCGGAGTTCATCGACTCCCTTGACCCGGATATGACCATGTTCCCGCCTCCGGGGAAATTCGCGTCGGCGATGTCCGCCCCCGCGGGTATCTTCTGGAACGTGACGGTCTGTTCGCCGACCTTGACGGTGATGTCCACCACCATCTTCATCGGCTGGCCGAACATCACCGGCTGTGTCCCGTCCGGGACCGGATTGGATACTCCCGCAATGGCGCCGACCTCCACATAAGGCGTCCCGTCCTTATGGAGTATGTAAAACTGGCTGTTGACTCTTAAATTCTGGAAAGGCATAATTGTTTCTCTTTAAATGGAGGGATTCCTCCCTCCTTGTTCTTAAACTACTCCGGTCATTATCTGCAGGGTGTTTGTCGTCCTGTCGAACCAGAACTCGAACACTCCCGTACCGGGGATGTCGGCCGCCGTCAGCGCTTCCCCGTTGTACTTGGTCACGGCCTGTGTCACCCCGTTTGTCTCGAACAGGACCGGCAGCGTCCCGGTTGTCCCTGTGGGGACGGCCTGCGCCAGGTCAATGTAGATGGTCCCCCTGTACCATGCGTTCACAAAGGCATGGTTGGGAAAGGAGAACACCACATTGTCGGTATTGACCGTTACTCCCGAGGTTGATATGGCCGCAGAACCCCTGCGGTTTACAAATTGGAAAGGATATACTGCCATAATAGCCTCCTTCCTCAATTAACCCCAAAAGCCATTACCGGCGGCGTAAGGATTGAAGCCGTATCCAAGACCATATTGGGCCGCCACACAGGTGGGGATTCCCACAACCGGGCTGTACGGCACCTTGGCCACTTCGGGCTGGTTGCACTCAATCTTCGCCAGACGGGCGCTCAGATCACCCAGCGCGGCGTTGACAGGCGCGATGGTCTGTGCGGACACCTGTGCGAAATACGCGTTCTGGTGCTCCTGCGATAGCTGGTTGACGAGCGTGCTGTTCTTTTCGCGCAACGAGTCGATCTTGTCAAGCAGCGCCTGGTTCTGCATGGCGTCCAGCTTGCTGATGATGGCGTTGGTGTTGGTCGTACCGGCGTCACGCAATGCGAGCGTGTTCTGGTTGGCCGTGTTCACCAGTGCGTTTGTCTGGTTGCATACGGACAGCTGGTTCTCGTAGCCCATTTTGGTGATGTTCTCGTTTGTCTGGCAGCAGCACTGGCAGATCTGCGACTGGATGGCATTATTGCCCTGCATGATCGCGGTGACGATCTGGTTGGTGTTCATGCCCATCTGGTTGCCGATGTTGCATATCTGCATGCCAAGACCGTTTATGGCGGCCTGTACGGCATCGGAAGAGGTGTTCAATGCGGTGGCCAGGCTCTGGATGTCGTATCCGTTGCGTTGTACGGCCTGCATGATCACGGCGGTGTTCGCGTCGTTCTGCACGAAGGGGACCACGCCGCCCTGTCCGTTGCCCATCATTCCGCCACGGGCGCCGCCGAAACCTCCCATGCCTCCCCATCCCATCAGGATGAACAGAAGCAGGATGGCGAACAGGTCGTCACCCCAGCCGTTGCCGTTACGGTTGTTGCCGTTTCCCATCAGCGCCAGGATGTTCGGATCCACACCGCGCTGTTGCATAAGCGCCGGAAGCATGGCCAGAATGCCGTTGGTGCCGCCTCCGGAGTTCCCGTTCTCGGGGAACACAAAAGTTCTTGATTCACTCATAGTTGTATTTGTATTTTGTAGTTCCGGTCACTAATCCGACCGTGGTGCAAACATACTCAACTACACGCGCTCCGTCGAGCGTCCTGTTCTGATGTGTTTCCTTATTTGTTCCAGATATATTCCGATCATCGGCGAGGTGATGTTCCGCGCCAGCAGGCGCCGTACTCCCCGCGCCGTGCGGTTGGTCATCCCCGCTATCTGGTCGGGATACAGGCCGGCTTCCGAGAGCAGCCTGACAAGCACATATCTGGCGTCCGTGGACTCCATGTCCCTGAAGTCACCCAGTATACGTTCCCTCGGCACTTCCGTTTCACGCTCGGTCAGGACGAGCAGGTTGAAGAAAATTTCGCTCTTGCACATGATTATTCAATTTTTATTATTACTTTTGTGCACCCCATCAAAGAAAAAGCACACGCATTTCAAGTCTAAGGATTTTAGCCCTCAGCGTTTGGAGTGCGTGTGCTTCTATGTTTTCTTGATGGGGATCGGAAAACGAGCGTTGAGGGCTTTTTTATTATTAACCCTCCCTTTGTTGCATATTTATTTCATAATCACTACCTTTGTCATACAGGTAAAAGTTTTTTCAAATTGTTCAAATGTTTCAGGGTATGAGGAAATCCAGGATAAACACTCCGGGAAGAAGTTATGTGTTCCGTGTTACGGATGTCGTGCGCATTTATGACGAGCACAGCCGCAGCGGCCTTTCGAACCGTGAGATATTCCGCCGTTACATCTGGCCCAAATACCGGATATGCGAACGTACCTTCTACAATATGATCAAGGCCAGCGCGGACGACCGTGTCATCGCCCGGCAGCGCGAGATGCAGATGACACTTTTCTAAAGCCTCTCAACCGCCCTGAACGTGTATTCCTCCACATCCTCCACCACCTCCGCATGATTATGGTTTGTGTCGCTGGCTGTACGCCGGAACATGTCAAAGCAGACCTTCCCGTTGTCCCCCTTGAAATCATGCAGGCAGGCGCTGATCTCCTCCAGCAGGCTGAAACGTTCCAGGGACTGCTGCTGGTATCGGCTTCCCTTCCTTGACGAGCCTTTCCAGGGGGTCACGACATGCAGCCTGACTGTAACCGCCGCCTGTTGTACGGCACCCGAGAGCGTCGTCCATTTATACGGCATGAACTCAAGGAACACGGCGGGCATGTCGAAAGGCTCCTCCTCCTCGATGAAGTCGACCTGCTCGTTCCACAGGTCATAGGTCCTGACTGCCGGCACCCCTTGCCTGTCCGGCAGCTGTTCCAGGCGTTCCTGGAGCTGCAAATAGAAAAAACTTCTCATACTTTAATCGTTATCGTTGAACACTTTCTTCAAATTCTCCATGGCTATCTCATCCAGCAGTTTCTCCAGATCCGGATGGCGTCCGATGAACTGACGCCTGGGAATCATGATCCTGCTTCCTGTCTTCTTCAGCGCCATGGCCTTGTAGAACTCCGCATCCCGGGATATCTGCCGGTTTTTCCTGCTGTTCCGTGCCTTCCCGGCCTTTGTCCGGGCTATACCTCCCACGGCCTGCCTGTACTTTATCCAGAAATATCCTTTCATCCTGCGGGTGACGGTGATGCTTCCCCCCTCGTTATGTATCTTCGCATACGGCACGGACGAGGTGATCTCCACCCCCTTGCCTCCTTCCATTATCTGGGAGCGTATGCTGCGTCTGAGGGTCCCGGACTGTACGAGCAGGCCTCTGGTTTCGTCCGTGTCACCCTTTCGCCTTTTCCATTTCTCGTTGAAGAAGGCCTCGCGCTTGAAATTCATGTCGAACTCCTCCTTCGCTTCCACCCTGATGTCATTCAGCGTAAGGCGGATGAACCGGTTTATCCGTCCCCGCAGCTCCCTCATGGTCTTTTTGGAACCGCTGTCAGCCATTGCCGCCTCCTTTCCCGGCCTGTTTCCGGATGATCCGGCAGGCCCTGCACAGTTCATTCCCGTCCCCTTTGCCGTCACAGTCCGCACAGTCCTTGCGGGTGTACGGGTTATATGCCGGGAATGTGGTCATCCGTTTCCCCGGATTGAATCGCATCATCTCCTGGTACTTTCCCGATGTGGCCTGCGATCCGAGGTTCATGGCCTCCCTCTCATCGCTTTCCGGATACTTCCCTTTGCGGACCTGTTCTGTCGTGCAGCGGCATCCGAACCCGTTGGGCGGGAGATACCAGTCCCAGAACCTGCTGGAAAGGGGAAGGGTGATCCCGTCCAGTGGACGGTGGCCCTTGCGGACCCTCTCGTCTCCGGCGGTACGGTACTGCAGGTTGTAATCCTCCCCGTCCTTCTCGAAATCCTTCCATTTCGCGGCCATCAGCGCCGATGACCTGGCGAAGTTCCACTCTGTTTTCAGATAGGCCCCGTTATAGGTGTCGTTGATTGTCTGAACGTCGTTTAAAAACCGTTCAAACGGTTTTAATCCTCCGTCTTCATCGAGCAGGGAGGGAAACGCCTCGTTCAGCTCGTGGAAGGTCTTTATTCCGCTGAAGACATAATCGGACTCCTTCAGCCTTTGCACGCTCACCCCGTCCAGCGGCACTTCCCTGACGGAAAGGTCCACGGCATTGTCAAGCAGCGCGGCGGTCTTCTTGATGAATTCCCTGACTTCCTCGTCCTCCAGCATCTCCGGGCTGAACCCCTTCTGTCTGTATAGCCATGCCATAAGCAGCAGGAAGGCCTCCTCCACCTGCGAGGTGTCGGCCTGCCGTGTGTCGTTGTCGTCTTTTTCCAGGGCCAGCGTGCTGTTTCCGTACAGCAGCGCGGCCCTCTCATGCAGCCCCGCATAGTCGGCGGGGCCTAGTCGAAAAAAGGTTTTACCAGCTGCTCCTTCCTGTCCTTTCTTGTCATTACGGGAATCTGGTACTTGTCTACGATATATTTGGGGTCCACCTCGTAGTGGTTCATCACCATGGATTCGTATGCCACCTGCTGCTCGGGCGTGTAGGTCACGCTGTCATCCCAGTCAAAACGGTATCCCTTGACCGGGAACCCGTGTTTTACCATGCGGGGGATCAGCTGCCAGTTCACCAGGTCCCTTATCATGTCGGCATCCTTGTTGATCAGGTTGTCCAGCATGTTCTCGTGGACCTTGGACTGTGAGAGCGACGCCCCGTTGTCTACGGTCATGGTCTGTGTGAGCACCGCCTTGCTTATCTCGCTGTTGCAGCGTTCTATGCGCCTGTCGTACACATTGTACGCGTCCCCCCGTGTGGATTCCTTGATGTCGATGGTCGTCCCTTCCGGGAACAGCCCGTATGATGCGGCCCCCATGTTCCTGAGCAGTCTTTCCAGCTTGTCGAATTCCTTGGGGTCACGGCTGGTGGTCGTTCCGATACGCAAGGGGATGCCGAATATCTCCCCGAACATGTCCCAGAAGCTGGCCATGTTCTTTTTCGGGATGGTATGCAGGGCGCATTTGAGGTACAGTCCCAGGTCATGCGTGCCTCCGGCTTCCGTCACCCACCATGACACGGGACCGCTGCGGTAGTCGTACCCCGACTGCCATGTGTCGTTCTCGCTGGTGATGATCACCCCGTATTCAGGCACGACATGGGTGCGCGGTATCAGGCTGACGCTGCTGAACACCGGCTTGTCCTCCACGGTGATGACGGGTCCCAGCTCGATGAGGGAGTTCCCGTAATATATGCTCTCAAGGCTGAGCCGCATCCACTGCTTGAACCACGGTGTCTCGAACAGCTCCCTGAGATCCTCGTTCTCGGCGCCTGACCTGTCGACGATCCTGAATCCCTTGTTCATGACGAACCCGGTACGCTGTTCCACGCATCCGGCAAGGTGCCCGTCCACATCCACGTCCGTATAGATGTTGTACAGCCGGTTCCGCCTGGGCTGCTCCACATTGATGGCCTGCTGCCATGCGTGCCGCCATGACCTCAGGTCATTGCGTGTGAGGTTCTCCGTCTGCAGCTGGAGGCTGACCGTGATGTCGCGGACCTTTTTCCTGTCCGCACGGCGCGCAAGGTCCATATTGCCGATGCGCACCCCCTTGTCTCTTCCTTTTCCCATAATTACCAGATATAGTTGTTCCTGATCCCCTCACCTGTGCGGATCGGGTTGTAATAGTCTTCCTGTCCGTCGGGCCCGGTGACGGTAGGGAGGTCAAGCATCACTTCGGACGCCTGCACCGCCTCCAGCCATTCCACCTGTTTGTCATACTGCGTGCTGTACTTCTCAAGGCTCATGCGGGCAGGCAGGCCCAGCGCCATCCTGTACAGCGCGATATCCGTCAGGCACCCCACCAGCGCCATGTTCCTTTCGTCCCCCTTTCTGGAGAATGCGGCATCCACGTCGTACCGTCCTCTCAAGTACCCGGCGGCAAAATCCATGGCGAACCTTTCGGCAAGCAGGCGGTTCTCCTCCTTGCTCTGCTGCACGATCTTCAGGGCTTCCTCCCCGATATTGATATAGTCCTGTTTCGTTATATACATAATGGTAAGTTTTGTTTGGTTGTCACCATCCTTCCTTGGGCGCCTGCCTCATTCCGATACGGGGCGGCATGGTATCCTGGCGCACCTGTTTCTGCAATTTGTATATCGCCCCCTCGTCCGCGTCCGGGGAGTCGTCATGCGCCCGGCTTCCCTGCTCGAAGGAGAGCGTCTGGTCAATGGATGTCCGCATGTCGGCGTCGTCCTTCAGCCTGATGTTGTACCAGACGAGCCCTCTTTCCCACAAGGGGGATATGGCCTCGATCCGTGCGAACTTGTCGGGTTTCTTGCGCGTGTCCGGCATGACGGGAAGCTGGTATCCCCTTATGTCCCCCTCCCTCTGGAACTCGTCAAGTATGGTGTCCTGCATGAAGTTCGCCTCCATATAGAAGGTGGCGGCGCAGTCCTCCGGCAGGGATTCGTACAGGTCATAGAGCCAGCGTACCATCTCGCCTACGCCGCACTGCCGGCAGAACGCGCGTATGCAGTGCAGTTCCCTGTGCGATGCCGTTTTCAGCCCCCTTTTGGGCCGCCCCCACATCTTGCACGCCTTGTAGTCGTTCTTTCCGCCGCTCTTCCACGAAGGGTCGACGTATACCACGATGCTTTCGTAGTATTTCAGCCTGAGCATCGGCTTGTACCTTATCCATCTTTCCTGGAATACCGCCCCTTCGGTGACGGGGTTGTTCATGTATTCCTTCTGGAAGGAGCGGTATCCCATGAACTCCTCCAGTCCGTGGAGGTATTCCGCCGTGTATCTCTCGGGCCATGACGGGTTCCCGTCCCTGTCGAAAGCGTTGACGGAGTTGGTGTGCACGGTCCTGCTGTCAATGATCTTCTGCAGCACGCTGTTCTTTCCGATCAGGTTGCCCACCATGACAAACCGTCCTCCCTTTCCCCCGAAACATCCGAAGAGCGCCTCCTTGATCCACTTGGTCATCTCGCGTACCCGGGCCTCGCTGCGGCACATCTCGTCATCGTCAAGGTCATCCACCACTATGTAGTCGGGACGCATCTCCCGGAAACGCAGTCCTCGCGGCGACTGTCCCCGTCCCCGGCTGAAGAAGGCGCACCGGTCCTTCGTCACGAACTCCCCTTCCTGCCAGCATCCGGCATTGTACTGTTCGCCGAAATCCTCGATGATGTACCGGTTGGACTGCAGCTCCATCTGCAGGTCCCCCAGAAGGGCGTCCGCATTGTCCTCGCTTTTCCCGACCAGCACCATCACATGCAGCTTGCCGTTGAATTTCAGCCACAAGGGTATCCCAATGTCAAGGTGTACGGACTTGGCATGGCCGCGCGGCCATTTGAACACGGCGCGGCAGTTGTCGTTATTGTACATATACCGGGCCGCATCGTTCTGGAACCCGGCATTGGGACATTCGCAGTAGTGCCTAAGGTAACGCCGGCAGAAATAGTCGTAATCCCTGAGCGCCCGCGCGATGTTGCGTTTCCTCTCCTGGGGGGATTCCATACGTTCCTCCGATGTGATCCTGGCCAGCCGTTCGCTCTGCTGCAGCCAGCGTTTGTACGCGTCCTTCCTTTCCTGTTCCGTCATGGCTTCTTTGTGAAAAAGGGGGTTAGAAAATCATCATGCAGGCCGTGGAGCATCGCCACGACCTTGTCGGGAAGCTCCGGATAATCCTTCCGGTGTTCCATCAGCCAGTCCTCGAACCGGATGAAGGCCTCCACATAATGCACCACATTGGTGCTCCTGTCCATCTTCTCGATGGTGGCGGCCAGCTTGACCAGGTCGTCGGCTATCTTCTTTTTCTTCAGATACTCGTCAGGGTCCTCGATGGCGTCGTTGATGATGGAGAGGATCTTCTGCGTGACCTCCTCGCGTGTCATTCCGTAACAGGCTTTCAGCTCCCTCCATCCTTCCTGGCTGATCCACCTGCTGAGCGTCTGGCGGGCGATCCCCGTCATCTCGATGATCCTTTCCTGCGGGATTCCCTTGAGGTACAAAGCCTTGGCGGTATCTTTCGACTTATGTCCGGTTCTTGCCATAATGAATTGTTTTTTCTGCAAAGATGCACCGCGGAACGTCCCGAAGGCAAGAAAATGCGCGGGCGTTGCACACAATGCTGAAAGTGTTGCACACTTTTTTTGAACACCTTCCCTCCAGATGTAAGTTTGCGGCAAAATCAGACGGAAATGGGCAAAAGAATAAGAATAAGCAACGAAACGCTGAACTGTTACGGAACATGGGTGAGGACGGACGGGGTGGACCTGTCCCAGTACGAGCGGAACCCTGTATTGCTGTGGATGCACGAGAGAGGGTGCGTCATCGGAATGGTGAAGGATATCAGAAGGGAGAACGGCGAGATTACCGGAGAGCCCTGGTTTGACGATGTCCGGGAGGAGAGCAGGATGGCCAGACAGCAATGGGAGAAAGGCACGCTGCGCATGGGATCGCCCAATTTCGACATACTCGAACTCTCCGAAGATCCGGCGCTCCTGAAACCCGGGCAGACCTGCCCCACGGTGACCAGGTCCAAACTGGTGGAATACAGCATGGTGGATATCGGGGGGAATGATGACAATATCAGCCTGATTTATGAAGGGAAACCGTTGAAACTCAGCAAGGGGGACGGCTCGCACAGTCTTCCCCTCCTGAAAAAAAACAATAACCAAAAAACTACACCTGAAATGAACAATGAAGAAATGAAAACAGTCGCCCTGATGCTGGGCCTCACGGATGCCGCGACACTGACAGACGTGCAGAAAAAGATCAATCTCCTGCTGGAGTACCAAAGAGCGAACGGAGTGCTGCAGGCCGAGAAGGAGAAGCTGGAGAAAGAGCTTGACGGACTCAAGCTCTCGGGTATAACCGCCCTTGTGGATTCCGCCATCGGGGAGGGAAAGATCAGCGCCGACAGGAAGGATCATTTCATCTCCCTGGGGAAATCGGTCGGTGCGGAGTCCCTCAAGCTGACCTTCGAGGCGATGAACCCCGCCCTGCGCCCTTCCGCCATACTGGCCGGAAAATCCGGAGGGCCCGCACATGCGGGAGGCTACGAGAAATGGACGGATGTGCCGGAGGAGGAGCTCAAGCTGATGCGCTCCGATGACCCGCAGCAGTACAGACGCCTGTACAAGAAACAGTTCGGAGTGGACTGTCCTGAATTTAATTAACTAAAAATTAAAAGCGAATCATGAAAAAGAAATTTATTCTGAAATTTTTGACCGGAACGGCCTTCAATGTCATAATGGGGGTCATCCTTGCGTCAATGGTGGGGATCAGCCCCGCATACGGTGCGGCCTCGGGAATTGTTGTGCCGATGCTCCTTAAGGGATTCATGCCGGCCGGTGCCGCCATGGAGGGTGTGTACACCGAAGTATGGACGGGGGAGCTGGTCAGACAGCTCGGCGCGGGACTGACGGCGTCGTTCCTTGACGGGATACCGGACTATTCCGCAAGAGTGAACAACGAGATCATCCACCTGGTGGATGTGGGCGCCGATCCGGACGTGCTGGTGAACAACACCACCTATCCCATACCCATACAGAATCTGGAGGAGAATGACATCCCCATCGGGCTGGACAAATTCCAGACAAAGGCCACCCGTGTGACGGATGACCAGCTTTATGCAATTTCCTATGACAAGTTCTCGCTTGATGTCGAGCGTCACAGGAACGCCATCGACCGTATCCGTTACAAGAAGGCGGCGCACGCCCTGGCTCCATACAGCCATACAGGCAAGACTCCGGTGATCCCCACCAGCGGGGAGGCGGATGCCACAGGACGGAAAAAACTGACCTTGAAAGACATCATCGCCTTGAAACGCGCCCTGGACAATGCCGAGGTGCCGGAGGACGGGCGCCGTCTTGTGCTGTGTCCGGACCATGTGAACGACCTGCTCGAACAGGACCAGTCGTTCAAGGACAAGTTTTACAATTATACCAGCGGCAAACTCCTGAACATGTACGGTTTCCAGATATACACGTTCATCAACTGTCCGTATTACACCAAGGAGGGGGTCAAGGTTCCGTACAACCAGGCTCCGGGTGAAACCGACCTGAAAGGATCCTTCGTGTTCTATGTACCCCGCATGTTCCGTGCGCAGGGCTCGACCAAGATGTATTATTCGGCTGCGGCCACCAGCCCGCAGACCCAGGAAAGCCTGGTCAACTTCCGCCATTACTACATCGTTCTTCCCAAGAAACAGGAGGCGATCGGAGCCATCTATTCGTGGGACGGTACCACTGTCCAGAAAAAGGACCAGGAAGTTCCGGCCGAGAAACGGTGGGCCCAGGTGAGACGGGAAGCGGTGGCGGCAGCGAAAGCCGCGTCTGAAGAAACGGATTCGGAAACCGATGAAATCGAGCCATGACCATGACACCAAGAGGACTACGAAACAATAATCCCGGAAACCTCCGCCTGTCAGGTGACAGGTGGAAGGGTCTCCGCCCGGTGCAGACGGACAAGGAGTTCTTCCAGTTCACCGACATGAGATACGGCTACCGTGCCATGCTCATCACCTTGAGGAACTACCGGAAGAAACACGGTTTGAGGACCCTCTCCCTTATGATCGGGCGTTACGCCCCGTCCACGGAGAACGACACCCGCGCATACCTTTCAAGTGTATGCGGCGAGCTGCAGGTTCCAACCACCTACGAGCCTGACGTGGATGACAAGGGGACGATGTGCCGTCTGGCCGCCGCGATGAGCCGGGTGGAAAACGGCGTGCCCGCCGTCATGGCGGACATAGAGGCCGGCTGGGAGATGATCTGAAAAATGACATGCGTATGGACTGGGGCACTGTATTCGAACTTCTCCAGCAGTGGCTCGCCCCCACGGGGTGCATAGCCATGGCAATAGGCTGGTGGCGTGACCGCAGGCTCGTCAAGGTCCGTGCGGTCAAGGAGAACGAGGGCACATACAAGCAGTTGTATGACGACCTCTCCGAGACGACTTTACATTTAAGCGACCAAATACGAAAAGTCAATGAGAAAATTATCGTTCTGGAACAGGCGCTGCGTAAATGTTACCAGTGCAAGTATGCTGAGCGCTGTCCTGCTGTTGTCTGGATGCGCAGCAAACAGGGAGAGCCGAACAGCCGTCCGCTCGGGCTCTCTTCAGAGGAGCGTAACCGGGGAAATAATCTTCGGCAAGGCCCCGACGACTCTGACGAGCCTGGCACTGAAACCCGGGCTCCTCCGGACGATAGGCGGCCTTCCGGCCGGCATGGGCGTGACGGAGCAGCATGAGGGGCTGGAGGTGAGGGTGGAGTCGGACGGGGAAGGCGGCGTGAACGTCACGGCCGTCTCGCATGACCGGCCGGAGATCACCGTAAGGGAGACCTCGGATATGAGGTTGGAGTCAGAGGAGGCTACGGCCGAGGAAAAACAGCCGGTTCCCTCTTTTTGGGAGCGGACAAGGACGAAGGTGTTGTGCTGTTTTGTCCTCCTGCTTCTCTTCTGGGGGCTCCGGCGGTTTAAAGACAAATCAAAGAACAATTAAAACATGAATCATTATGCCAGAAACGAATACCGGCGCCATCTATGGCGTGAAAGCTCTTAAACATAACGGGAAGGCTCTCGGGCTGATATCCGAGGACGGGCTGCAGCCCGGAGGCGACTCGCCTTCCAAGACCCGCATCTGGGCGGCGCAGAAACGCAACGCGCCGTTCGCCGTGCTCAAGTCCACACCGGGAACCAAGACATGGACGTTCACGCTCATCGAACTGTCCGCGGACAACATGATACAGGTGATGGGCGGAACGAAGGAAAGTACCGGAATCTACGTGCCCCCTACGGAGGACAAGGACGTGCAGGGCGTGTTTGACATCGAAACCGTGACCGGCCACACGATCCGGATCTACAACGGGGTGCTCACCTGCAATTTTGCCAACGGCATCAACTTCAGCAACGTGCTGGGCATCGAGTGCGAGCTGGAGATGCAGGAGGCCGGGGAGAATCCTCCCTACAAGATCTTCGCCCCGGGTGACGTCGTACCGGAATATCCCGAGTCATGACGGAGGACAGGGACACACGGTGCCAGGCGGCGGACATGCTGCTTGACATCGGCATCCGCATTCCGGTGATGCCGCTCAGGCCCTTTAAAAAACGCCCCGGGAAATCCTTCCTTGTCATGCGCCGTCCGCCCGCCGGGGCGGTCATCCGCATAGCAAGGCGGTACCTGGAGCTCGGCGTCACCCCGGAGGATGTCAAGGCGATGGACTATGAGGAAAGGATGCGGTTCGTGGCGGAGAAGGGAAAGGCGGTCAGCCGGATGGTCGCGCTGGCCGTATGCACCGGATGGCTCTCGGGGATGCTGTTCTCCGGCCCTGTGGCATGGTACCTCAGATGGAGGGTGCATCCGGCGATGCTCTCCGCCGCCCTCATCGAGCTGCTCAGGGGCATGGACATACAGCCTTTTTGCAATACTATTCCGTTGGCGTCCAGGACAGCGGGGCTGCTGGAGCCGATAGGAAGCCGGGAAAGGAAAACGGGTTAACGGGCCGGCAGGAAGGCCCCCATAGCGTTTTCGGAATCATCGCGCAGGCGATGGAACGGTTCGGCAGGTCGAAACGGCACATCCTGTGGAAGATCAGCTACGCCGAGCTGATGCTGATGAACACGGATGTCAGCCGGTACGTGACCAAGGAGGAGCTCCTGGAAAGGGAGCGCAAACGTAGGCCGGACAAATTCACCACTGAATATTTTCAAACAAAACTCGGAGGATAGGAATGGAACCTGTAAGACTGGAGATACTGCTTGACGACAAGACACTGAAGGGATTGCGCTCGGTGGAGGGCAACCTGGGCAATATGAGCCAATTTGCCAAACTTGTCATCGCACAACTGGAGCAGGAGCTTGCGACCCTGCAGGAACGGTTCAGACAGGCCATGGCCGCAGGAACGAATACCGACGCCCAGATGGCGGACATCCAGGCGCTGCAGGGAGTTGTCAGACAGCTGAAGACGGAGCTGCAGGGGCTGGAGGAGCAGAAGAAAAAGACAGGCTCCACCCCTCTTGTGAAAGATGATCCCGCCCCGAAACTCAATAATGTGAGGATGAGCATGCAGCAGATCGCCCGGGAGCTCCCCTCGCTGGCAATGGGTCCCCAGATGTTCTTCCTTGCCATTTCCAACAACATCCCCATGTTCACCGAAGCCCTGGCGTCGGCCCGCAAGGAGTATGAGGCGCTGACCAAAGCCGAAAAGAAAGCCACCCCGGTGTGGAAGCAGGTGCTCTCCTCACTGTTCTCGTGGCAGACGGCGATGGCTGCCCTGATCACCCTGTCCGTCGTATACGGGAAGGAGATCGGCGGATGGGTGAAGAGCCTGTTCGGCGTGAAGGATGCCGCCCTGTCCGCGGCGAAAGCCCAGGAAAAGGTGAATGAATCCTTCAGGAACAGCAGCAGCGATGTGGCGGAACAGGTCACTCTCGTCAGGTCCTTGTCCGAAAGATGGAAGGAACTGGGAGACAACATGGCGGATAAGAAACAGTTCATCACCGAAAACAAGAAGGAGTTCGGGAAACTCGGTGTTGAGGTGGGCAACGTGAATGACGCCGAGAACCTGCTGGTGGACAATACGGACGTGTTCATCGGGGCGATGATTCTCAGGGCCGAAGCTGCCGCAGCGTTCAAACTGGCCACGGAGCAGACGGAGAAGGCCTTGAAAAAACAGAACGAGATAGAGGAAAGGCGGAAGAAGGGTCCGACTTTCTGGGACAAGTTCAGGGCCAATTTCTTCTCTTCCGCGTCCGGATCAGCTACTTATACCCGACAGGTGGACGCTCCCACGGCCGAACAGCTCAGAGAAAATGATATCTCCGCCCTGGAAGAGGAACAGAAGGCGGCGGAGGATACGGCCAAATCCTATATGGACTTGTTCCTTGCGCGGACAAAGGAATGGAAGGAGAGGCTTAAATCGGCAGGCATAAAGGAAGATGACGGCAGGGAAACCAAGGATACGGGCAAATCGGCCCGGGATTATCAGGACGAGCTTGCCGACGCCCGTATCAGGGCACAGCAGAAACTTGAGGCGGCACGCATATCGGTCATGCGGGAAGGTGTAAGGAAACGCCAGGCCCTTGCAAGGCAGGAGCTTGACGAGTCGCTCGCGCAGATCGACAAGGAGGAGCGTGACACCCTCAAGAAAATGGACGAGGCCGAGAAGAAACGGGGTGTGAGGTCCACGCCCGAGGAAAGGCAGGCCGTGAAAGACAACGCCTCGCAGCAGCGTCTTGTCGCCTACCAGCAATATGCGAAGGAATTCTATACCGCCGACAAGGAATGGCAGGAGAAGGACCTGCAGTCCTGGATTGACTATAACAAGGAATACGGCACATACCAGCAGAAACGTCTGGCCATCATGCGGGAATATACCCTTAAATCCTCGAAAGAGAGTCTGAACGGGAATGACAAAAGGATGCTGGCCCGACAACGTGACGAGGCGCTGTCCGAACTTGATTTCAACGAACTGAAGGACACCATCAACTGGGATGTCGTCTTCGGCAATCTGGACAAGGTGGCGAAAAAGGAGCTGCAGAAGGTGAAGCGGCAGATAGTCAGCTTCCGCAACAGCCCGGAATTCAAAAAAAGCGCCACTCCGGAACAGATGCAGGTCATCGAGGAAGCCATCGGGAAGATCGACAGCGAGGTCATCGAGAAAGGAGGTCTGTTCGGCAATCTGACCGAATCCATACGGGAATACTCCGAAGCGGTTGATGAACTGACAGCCGCGCAACGGGATTATGACGAGGCCGTGCGGCAATACGGGGCGGACAGCGCGGAAGCGGAGGCCGCTCGAAAGAAAAGGAACAAGGCGGAAGCCGGGGAGCGCAATGCCGGGAACAACCTGGAAGCCTCGAAGGATAAGGCGGTGAGAAACATCACCGCCGTGGCCGATGCGATGAACACGCTGGGCGAGGCGGACATGAGCCTGTCATCCTTCGGAAGCGCGGTCGGGTCTCTGGTGGACACGTTGTCCGCATCCGGAAGCAAGATCGGCGGCATCATCGCGGCCATACTGGCTATCCTTGACCAGATCGGGCAGAAAGGGCTGGAGGGTTTTGTCGGCAACATTCTCGAATCCGTCATGCACGCCGCAGGAGGATTGTGGGACAGCATCGGACGTCTGTTCGGTGTCAAGGGGCTTGGAGGCATCTTCAAGGGAGCCGACTATTCCGGCTATAACGAGATGGTGGACCAGTACAACCGTCTGAACGAGATATGGGATGAACTGATCGACAAGAAAAAGGAATATATAGAGACCAGCTACGGCGCCGAGGCGCAGAAGGTCGGAGAGGAAGCTCTGGCCCTACAGCGGACCGCCATAGACTCTTACCGGATACTGGGCAAGGAACGTCTGAATTCGGGAGCCAGCACGGGATCGCACTCTATCGGGGTGCGGCAGCGCAAATGGATGTCCTCTCAGGACTGGGCGGCAGCCGGCGCGGCCCTGGGAGAAGACTTCTACAGGTACGGGATCGGGGAAGGACGTATGACCGGGCTGTTCGATCTCTCCGTGGAGCAGCTGGAGAAACTGAAGTCGGAAGCTCCCACATTCTGGGCCAAGCTGGATGATGATGTCAGAAATTACCTGGACAAGATCATTGAAGGTTCGGAAAAACTGGGTGACATACAGGCCCAGATAAAGGAACAGCTCACGCAGATGTCTTTTGACAGCATGCGTGACGCCTTCTATGACACACTGCTTGATATGGAAAGCGGGGCGGAGGATTTCTCGGAGGACTTTAGCGAGTACCTGCAGAAGGCTATCCTCAAGACAAGCCTGTCGAAAGTCTACGACAAGAGGCTTCAGGAATGGTATGACAAGTTTGCCAACTACAACAAGGAAGGAGGTATAGATACCGGGGAATACAAGGACCTCCAGCAGGAATGGAACGATATCGTAAAGGACGCCCTGGAGGAGCGTGACTCGCTGAAGGATATCTTCGGATGGACATCATCGTCCTCCTCTTCCCAGTCCGGCCGGGCCGGAACCGTCACCTCCATGACCGAGGAGACGGCCGGAAGGCTGGAGGGGATCGGCAACGCGACCCTTGACCATGTCATCAGCATTGACAACAACCTTACGAGGCATCTCGAAGGGATGGCGACATCCCTGGGCAAAATTGCGGGGAATTCGGAGTACCTCAGACACCTCGAAACGATAAACGAGAACATCGCGGAACTCCGGCGCGGTGTGAAACTGAAAACATAGGACTATGGAAGTGGAGGAAGGACTGCTGAAGATAAACGGGACGGACATGGCGTCCCTGGGATGTTTCCTGTACGAGGAGAACGCGGGGGACCATACCAATTACGACTCGCTGATGAAGCCGCCGAAGATGAAGGAGCATACCTCCGTCAGTTACCGGGAACTTGACGGCGAGGAGCTGCCCGAAACCCTGCTTCCCCGTTACGAGGCGAGGGACATCACGCTGAAGATGGCGGTGGTTGCGGATACACGGACCGGGTGGTTCAAGAACTACAACGCCGTGCTTGCCTTGCTGAAGTCGGGATGGCTGACGCTGGAGGTTCCTGAGATAGGCCGGGTGATGAAGGTCTACCTGAAGGAATATACCCGGTACAGCCAGTTCACGACAATCAGGAATACCGGCCAGCAGATAGCCGGATTCACGGTCACGCTGCGCGAGCCGAAACCTTTTTCAAACAGTGATTAAAAACGATTTAAAAACATCATAAATGGAACTTGAAATCTACGACAGGCAGGGAGCCCTGAAAAGGAAGGTCAGTCCCGATTCATCGTCCCGGTGGACCGAGGAAGTGGGGGCGGAATTCGTGGTGACGGTGAACTTCACCACCTGGGAGTTCTTCGTCCTGTCGGTCGGCGACTATGTGGAGATATCAGGAAAGCGGTTCTCCATAAAGAAGGAGTACCGCCCGAAAAAGACCGACACACAGAAATACACCTACAATATCAGCTTCTACGGCCGCGAGCACGACATGCAGGACCTGTTGTTCTGCCGTCTGAACCAGGGGGAGGATGACCTGGAGTCCGTCTTTGCCTATGACGGCACGCCGATGGAAATGCTGGAAAAGCTGGTGGCGAACATGAACCGCAACACCGACGGTGTGACATGGCGTGCAGGCCAGGCCGTCACCGGTGACCGGAAGACCATCAACTTCAACGGCCTGTTCTGCTGGGATGCGGCAGGCGAGATAGCCGGCGCCTGGGAAACCGAGTGGTGGCTGGACGGGGAATACCTGAACATAGGGAAATGCGAACACGGCGAACGGGTCACGCTCGGCTATATGAAGGGATTGAAGACGGGGCTGACCCAGAATGAGAACTCCAATTCGATCAAATGGTTCACACGGCTGATCCCCGTAGGTTCAACCAAAAATATTGACCCGTCAAAATACGGCTACACCCATCTGCAACTGCCGTCACGGGACAAGTATATCGACCTGAACACTCAATTGGGACTGAAGGAGCATCGCGAGGAAGCAGCCTTTGAGGATATATTCCCGCACCGTCTGGGTACGGTATCCTCGGTAAGGTCCGAGGAGCAGACCAATACGGACGGGGAGGAATACACCGTCTATTATGTCAAGGACAAGGATCTCCCCTTCAATCCGGATGAATACATGATCGGTGAGGAGGTGATACACATCACCTTCGAAAGCGGCGACCTGTCCGGAAGGGAGTTCGAGTGCAACTGGCATAACGACACACAGGAGTTCGAGATCATCAACACCTACCCGGACGAGAACACCCAGATACCGGGAGGCAACATCATACCGAACGTCGGTGACACGTATATCCTGACAAACATCCGCATGCCGGATGCGTATTACCCGATAGCGGAAGAACAGTACAAGCAGGCGGTTGACAGCTTCCTGACAGAATACAGCAAGGACATATCCATCTATTCCGGCGACACGGATTACATCCATGTGGATAAAAACAGTGTGCCGTTATCGCTCGGGCAAAGGGTGAGACTGGAGGACGCGCAGTATTTCGAGGCCGGGTATCTTGACACCCGCATCACAAGGATAGAGAGGAAGCTGGGCAATCTTTCCGAGGCTTCCATTGACTGCTCGTCGGCGGTCAGCACCTCATGGAAGTCATCCGTAGACTCAACGCTGAACAATCTGGAATACACGCTGGCGCAGGAGATGGCGCAGGCCAATGTCCGCTTGCTGAAGACCGGCGATATGGAGAGTCCGAGCGACTATACAGCTTTCTCCTCCCTGAGGGCTATAGGAACCTTCCTGAGAAAGAACATAGCGGATATCGCCAGCGAGATCATCACCTTTCTCAAAGGTCTGAGGGTCGGCAAGTTTGTCACAGGTCTTATCGGAGGCAGCGGTGCGGCCATCTGGTTTGACAAGAACGGCAAGACAATAGTCGAAGCCGACAAGGCGATGTTCCGTGAAGAGCTGATAGTACCGCAGATCACGTTCAACTGCATCGATGTGATATCCGGCGACAAGGCGAACTCGTTCGCATACGGAAGAATAAAGACCGTTGACACGGAAAACCGAATAGCCACGCTGGAACTGCTTGAGGGGCAGTGGGGAACGTTACATGTAAGTGATATCTGCCGTGGCATACTTCACAACATAGCCGGCAGCAACCATACGAAGGATGAATACGGTCCTAACGGATTCATGGAGTATTCCGGGTACGCCACCTCGTATTTTACTCCAACAAACATCATCGAGAATGAGGCAGGAAACATGAAGTTTGAATACGCTCTTCAGGCAGGAACAAGCGTGCATCCTCTTCCGGGTATGAACTTCTTCGCATACGGCAACTTTACTGACAAGGACAGACAGGACATTACCTATGAGAACAGATCTTACTTGCGCAGATTGGTCAACGTGAACACATGGGTAATAGATCCGGATGTGAACATCGCTTATCAGAACGGAAACCTGAGTGGTCTTACAGTCAACGGGCAGGTGATGGACGGTTATTCTTCATTTCAAGACAAAGTATACATAAGGGGAACGATAGAACGACTCAAACCCAACGGTGAAGTGGCTATGGACTTAAGCTACGAGGGTGTATGGCAATCAGGCAGGCATTATGATTACTACGATAGTGTGACGTATAACGGCAGCACATGGGCGTGTCTGAACAAGAACGGTTCGTCCTCTGAGCCGGGTACGGACGCTGACTGGCAGGAGATCGCATCCAAAGGTAGCAAGGGTGACAAGGGTGACGGTTACACCCAGATGGGGCAGTTCAAGACCGGAATGGTTGTACCCAAGATGGGTGTCGTTTCGATGGGTGGCGGCTCTTATGTAGCCAAGGCATCCACTACCAATCCTCCCTTGTGGTGTTGGACGGACAATGCCGGCAACCGGTTCACCTTCGCCGATGGCGGATATGTGCTGACGGGTGAGGTGAATACTGCTGAATATGATGTGTTGGCTGAACCGGGAAGAGATGGTACGGACGGGATCAATGGCACCGACGGTGTTCCCGGTGCACCGGGAAAGGATGGGAAGACCTATTACACGTGGATACGCTATGCGGATGACGCCCAGGGAAACGGAATCAGCAATGATCCCACAGGAAAAGCATACATCGGATTGGCATACAACAAGGAAACCGCTGTGGAGAGTGACGATCCGTCCGATTACAAATGGAGTGACATAAAGGGAGAACCGGGCGTTCCGGGTGCTGTCGGTGCTGACGGGAAAACCTATTACACATGGATAGCCTACTCGGACAACGCGGACGGAAGCGGAATGTACCAGCAGCCGAATGACAACACCAAATATATAGGCATCGCGGTAAACAAGGAAACCACCACGGAGAGCAGCAATCCTGCCGACTACACGTGGTCGCAATTCAAGGGCAACAAGGGTGACAAGGGTGACGGTTACACCCAGATGGGGCAGTTCAAGACCGGAATGGTTGTTCCTAAAATGGGTGTCGTTTCGATGGGCGGCGGCTCTTATGTAGCCAAGGCATCCACTACCAATCCCCCCTTATGGTGTTGGACGGACAATGCCGGCAATCGGTTTACTTTCAATGATGGCGGCTATGTGCTGACGGGTGAGGTGAACACTGCCGAATACGATGTATGGGCAGAGAAAGGTGAGCCGGGCAAAGACGGAACGGATGGTAAGGATGGCGAGGATGGAAAAGACGGGAAGCCCGGTGAACAGGGCGTACAAGGAATACAGGGCTGCATTATACGGTCTTCCGAGTGGGCGTCCGGCGTGACGTACAGGAATGACGAGGACCTTACAAGTGGCACGCGGTATATTGATATCGTAATGGTGAGAAACAATAGTGCGGTGGACGGATGGGATGTTTATAAGTGTATCAAGACCCATACATCGTCATCTTCCATAACCTATGCCAATACCACCTATTGGACGGAATTAAGCAATGTCGGTCCTATCTATACCAGTCTTATTATTGCCAAGAACGCCAGTCTTGATTTTGTCCAAGGCAATGAGTTATTGATTAAGGATTCAAATAATAATATTGTAGCCGGTCTTACAGGAGGAAGCAGCAAGGAAGCCGGTACGACACCTGTAAGGATATGGGCTGGCGGTGGTGTTCCGGGAAGTGCTCCGTTCCGAGTGGATCAGGAAGGGAATCTTGTCGCAACGAAGGCGAATATCACGGGGACAATAACTGCCACAGGTGGAAATATTGGCGGTTTCAATATTTCCACCTCAAGTATGGAATCGGTTTCTGGGAATAATGCCATGCTCCTTTCCGCCAACTTGGTAAGATTTACCGGAAGTTATTCAAGCGTGTTTATTGGAGCGGATACTTTTCCTTCATCTAGTGGGGGGGCAATATTATGCCCATCCCGTATTTCGGTTAATAGGAATATAACGAATACGGCGTATGGCAATGTGGGCATGTATTTTGACATACAAGGTTCCCATGCTTATGATGATAATGATTTTCAGTATACCGGGAATCATGCGTTGTATATCGTCAAGGGGGACATCTGTGGGTTTAGGCTCAGATTGCGCAGAATAAGCAAGAGCACAACTTTGTCAGTGATGGATAGTGTTATCATGGCTGTAACGTCCGGTATTACGCTGACTGTTCCGTCCACTGCGGAAGACGGGCAGTTCTACTGGATAAGAAACGTTTCTGGTGGTGATGTGACCATAGCCGGAACAAATCTTGTCGGCTGGAATTCCGGGGAGGTCAGCACTTCGATAGGTTTGGCCAAGTCAAAGGCGGCAGCAATGTATTATGACAAGGTTAATAACAGGTGGTTTATGAACTGGATTGATTGTTGGAATTAAAAATATAAATTATGAAAATAGATTTTACAAAATTTCCTTGTTACACAGGGATAAAGAAGGATATCAGGATTGAGATGGATATCGCGGAGTCATTGGGTAATGCTATATACACAAATGTTCCGGGCATAGCCGCCAGTTCTCTGGCTCATAAGATTTACTCTGGCAAAGGAGAAGTAGATTACGATGAACGGGAAATACGAATTATACGTGATTGTACACCGTTGTTCTCGGGAGTTTATGCGGATTCCATAAACGATTATTTGGACACGAAAGAAAAGGAGGAACAAGAATGATATTACAAGCAGGTTATGATTGTTATCTGACACAGGCCGAGGATATGCCCCTGTCGGAACGAAGATTTGAGAATCAGGTGTTGATAAACAGCCCTGAGGATGTGGCTATGTGGAAAGAGATCACATCGAAACAGAAGGAACAGATGATTGCCGAAGCATCATTTATTGATGTGGCGGCTATAGACGTTGAAGCACTTGACCGTGTGAATACGCTGCTCAATGATATTGTGGCAAACATCAACAATGCCGGACTTACTGTAGAGGAAGCATTGGCGAAGAAAGAGTACTTCCCCGTATGGGAGGATTTGATAGGTACAGAGGTTGATGTGTCGTTCCGGTTCCGTTACGATGGTACACTCTATGAGGTTATACAGAAACATACACCGCAGGAGGACTGGAAGCCGGGAACGGGTACGGAATCCTTGTACAAGGTTGTGCAGATAGAGCACTCCGGCACACTGGATGATCCTATACCTTGGGTACATAACATGGTGCTGGAAGAAGGCAAGTATTACACCGATAAGGAAGTTCTTTATCTCTGTATCCGTGACAGTGGAATAGGCATGGCATTCGATTTGGAAAATCTTGTTTCGGGTGGCTATGTTCAAGTGGTAGAAAATCAAGTAGTAATAAATAATTAAAAAAATACGATTATGGCAGACAAAAAATTAAATGAAGTATCGCAGTTGACGGACTTTGATTATGCATTGGTTGTAAAAGGGAATGACGTGGCAAAAGTTACAAAACAGCAATTAGCTACACTCTTGGGAGAACTGTTGGGAAATCCGAAGGGAACAAAATCGTTTTCTTCATGGAGTGAATTTACGGATTTTGTAAATGAAATGCCTATAAAAACAATTCAACCTTTCGTTTCCAATTTCAATGCTTTTGCTGGAGAAGGATTCTACGGTAATGTCGTTCAAGGATTGGTTATAAAACAATTAGAAGATGCTGTTTTCATCTTCGGAATAGCAATAGACGGAACATTAATATTTAGAAAAAGGAATTATCCAGACGTTTCAACTTGGGAAGATCCTAAGATAATAATTCACAGTAATAATTGACATAAAATTTACTTCGTAACCGACTTGGGAGGACTGATGAATAGTTTGAAGCTGTTTCCATTCATGCCACAACGTACATTGACCACAGACGAAGAGGTAAATAGTGCAACTGAAAGCGGAATGTATCATGTGGCCGGAGATAATGGAATTAGTGTTGTTTCCAATTATTCTATAATGATAGTTTTTAACGATAAACAAGGATATGTCATTCAAATGACATTCCGTCTAGGTGATGATGTTGTTGGTTTCCGCCGTTATTATAATGGGGAATGGGGAAATTTTAGGTATTTTGTATTGGAATCTTAGAAACATGGATTACCTTTGCACCGCACATGGCGTTGTGCATATCAGGATCGGGTGGCACCGGCTTGTACCGGACCACCCGTTTTTTAATCCTCCCAGGTCGATTATACCACTTTAAATAACGTAAAATCAAATTCTAGGTCAGTTACGGTTCCATCTCTTTTTATTTTTAAATATTGATTTTTATCTCCATCAACATAAATTGAATACCCTTGTCTTATCGTCCCATTGATAATATTATAACGCATATTACCTGAGTTTGATATAATTGTTAAAATTAAAAGGCATTCCACCATTACTACATGACACAATGTACGAATTACATCCAATATCTCCTGAATAAATAATAGATCCTTCAAGCGTAGCTGTAACCGTTTTTTTTACCTTTTCAATTCCAATCAGTCCCCCCAGGTCGGGTTCATAGCCTATTTTGTGTTACAATTCTTTCCATTCAGACCATGTGGAATAATATATTCGCCAAAATAACCGTTTAGTATGTGAACAAAAAAATTGTAACCTTAAAGTTCCACCCACAAATTGCACAAGAGTTCCAATAAATCTTGCTTCTGGAATCGGAATCCCATCATTATAAACACAATACCAACTTCCATTTTCTGTTACATCATTGGCACTTCCGTTTAGATTTCCAATTAATTTAAAGCAGTTTTTTATCCCGATGAGTCCTCCCAACTCTCAACTTATGCTATTATTCTGTTTGAATTCGTTTCCATGCTGCACCTATTTTCCCACGGTAATATATTAATCTTGAGTCCCACGTTACTACTATTTGTCCATAATCATCTATACCATTACCAAATGTCAGACATTTCCCAGAACCATCAACTGGACTATTTTGAGCTTCAGCACCAAATGTATATACACCATTTAAATTTGCATTATCAATATCTGATATATGACCTCTATATCTGAGCCAACTGCCATTTATTCCAATCAGTTCTCCCAAGTCGATTATGCCAATTTAAATAACGTAAAATTAAATTCTTTGTCAGTTACGGTTTCATCTCTTTTTATTCTTAAATATTGACGATTACTTCCATCAACATAAATTGAATACCCTTTTCTTATCGCCCCATTGATAATACTATAATGTATATTACCTAAGTTTGATATGACTATTAAATTAAAAGACATTGCCCCATCAGTACATGATATAATGCAACTATCACTAGCTTCTGAATAAATAATAGATCCCTCAAGTGTGGCTATAATCGTTTTTTTTACCTTTTTAATGCCAATCAGTTCTCCCAAAAGGGAATTAGGCAATATCTACTCCTTTAATAAGTAACCATTTTTCCCATGTTTTCCCGAGGTTATATGATTTTCTCACATAAACATTTTCAGTACCATCTGATATGTAAAATTGAGCGGCACCATATGATTTAGAACACAGGACAATTAGTACACCATATTTATGAGCATATAAAGGCCATGTTCCCTGAACATTTTCATCCGTATTATAGATGCCATTAATGTTTGTATCAAGAGAATCTGGATTATTATATCCTCTTAAAAATCCCAATGAATCCGGCAGAAGTTCTCCCAAGAGCAATTTTTTATGTATTGTTTTGTAATAAAGATAGAAATACTTAACTTTAAAATAAAAACTGCCATGTTAGAAAAAATTAGATATCGTTTGGTCTATAATCGACAAAAGAAACTTAATAAACAAGGAACTGCCTTAGTGCAGGTTGAAGCATATTTAAACCAACGTAAAGCCTATTTTAAAACAAATGTATATTTAAAACCAGAGCATTGGAGCAAACAAGGAGCACAAGTCGTAAACCATCCTCAAAGTAACGAACTCAATGCGATGTTATATGGTTACATATTAGATTTGCAGGCAATAGAACTGAATTGCTGGAAAAATGGTATTGATGCCACACTTTCAAAATTAAAAGAGTTTGTTAAAAAAGATGTATCACCTTCCATCTCGTTCTTGAAATTTGCGCAACATACCATAGAGAATTCAGATCGAAAAGCGCGTACAAAAGATAACATGCTGGTAACAGTGGCGACATTAAAGGAATTTCGTGGCATAATTGATTTTAAAGATCTTAATTATACTTTTCTTAAGGATTTTGATGTATTTTTACGAAATAAAGGATTGCAAGTCAACACGATAGGAAAGCACATGAGAGTACTTCGCACCCTTATCAATGAAGCAATAAACCAAGGGTATATTCCACAAGATGCCTATCCATTCCGCAAGTTTAAAATTAAGAAAGAACAGACAGAGCATCGTTTTCTACTGCCTAACGAACTTGAAAAGATGGAATCCTTGAAACTACCTGAAAAGAAGAATAACAGCCAACATGTTCTTGATGCTTTCCTGTTCTGTTGTTATACGGGACTCAGATTTTCCGATTTTAAACAGTTGAGCAGTCGTAATTTAATCATTATAGACGGGAATAGTTGGTTGATATTGAACAGCCTTAAAACTGGATCAAGGCTTCAAATACCTTTGTATCTGCTATTTCGTGGAAAGGCTCTAAGCATTATAAGCCACTATAACAGCATAGAGGAATTATCTAAGATAGGATGTAATTCAGATACAAACAGAATATTACAAAAACTGGTTCAAATGGCTGGGATTAATAAAAAGATCACTTATCACACGGCCCGGCATACTTGTGCTACTCTGTTGGTCCATCAAGGTGTTCCAATTACAACAGTACAACGAATTTTGGGACATACTTCTGTTAGAACGACTCAAATATATTCAGAAGTTTTTGCTGAAACATTGATTAAAGACTTAAGATTGGCTAATGAGAAGAGTAGCTTGAAGAATATAGAAATTGTAAAACGAAATCGAAAGAAAGCAAATAACAACACGGGAAAAGTTCCATTAGCGATAGAATAACATAAAGTTTATCTGTTTTATACTCGTACTTATGACCTTAGAAATTAACAAATATCATTTGTAAAAAAAGCGGTTTCAGTTACCTGATCCCGCCTTTATCCTGATATACACATCGCCATGTGTGGTGCAAAGATAATAAATGTTTATTAAGACTTTAGTTAATCCTCGTTGATTAACATTGCATTTGTGTTTAAATGTTAAATATTACACAATACAAGAAAATATATTGTGATTTGTTTTGCTATTATATCACAATATAGTATATTTGTATTGTGATAATAAAACAACAGATAATAACAAATTATGAAAGCAATAAAGATTAAAAATTCGATATTCGAAGTTACAGGTGAAAGAGGTGATTTTTTTATCTGTAAAGACTCTAAGGGAAAGGTTAAGATGTTTGCGAAAAAAGAAGTTGTGGTTGAAGATATAGATTCCATGCCGAAGCCGAAAAATTATAAAATAAGAAAAAGCGCAGCTGAGCGATTAAGCCCGATTGAGGAAGTTGCCAGCAAGATGATGTGGATTAATAGCTGTGTGTATGGTGACAGAACATCAATGAGCTACCAGATTAGCTATGATATGATGACAGGCATCGAATTGAAAGCAAAAGAACTTGGTAACGATTTTATCGCATCGGTTTGTGAATCTGTCATTAAGTTTATGAAGTGTTCAGAGAAACAGGCTTATTGCCTTGCTAAATTCGTGGAAGAAAATCAGATAAGTTTATAAACATACAATATAAAGTTGCGCACGACACGGATAAGTGCATAAAAAAATGAATAGCTATAATATATACGAAGAAAAACATAGTAGCACTATCCTTTACCATGCGATTGCACGTGATGAGGATCAGGTAATGGAACTGGCTAAAGAGGCAGGGATTGATATGGATGGGTTGAGTATAGAACTGGAACGGTCTAATGTAAAGGATC